>ERZ1034949.42-NODE-42-length-78502-cov-255.157597_pt1 | contig 78502 bp, 58 predicted proteins | sample MGYA00520590_ERZ1034949 | MGnify/ENA primary metagenome ERZ1034949 (study PRJEB33766, sample SAMN09781752) | gut metagenome | biome: gut microbiome | host: Homo sapiens | place: Madagascar | study: EMG produced TPA metagenomics assembly of the PRJNA485056 data set...
TTTTGCTTCTAGTAGATGCTGTTTCCGAAGAGTTGATTTCGTAACAGCCCCTTTTAAATATAAAAATTAGTATTTATTATTTTATCTTTTATTGTTATTTAAAGATAAAAGAAAAAAGGCTAAACTATTAAAGAACTGAGGATAAAGACATGATAAAAACAAGTATTATGCATGACGAGAAGACTGACTACATAAAAGTTGAAAATGGAAGGTTGACTGTTATTCTTTCTTCGATTGGTGCCGGTGTTTGGGAAGTACTTTGGGATGGAAATTTAATTAATCTCGCTCCTAAGAGAGAGATGTACCCAGAAGATACTCAATTCAACGGGAAGACCTTAGCTAGAACTGCTGGACGTATTCCCTGCGATATAACTATCAATGGTAAAAATTATCATTTAAAAGAACAGCAGCAAGGATTCTGTATCCATGGTGGAAAAATGACTTCCATGTCATTCAAAATTTTCAATTATTCTATTATTAACGCTGATGGTAAAACTTTAGTAGAATTCACTCTTACTGATAAAGATGGTGAAAATGGATATCCCGGAAATCTAGAAACAAAAATCACTTATGAATTCATCGATGGTAAGAATCAATTCACCATCAGATATCATGCAACTACTGATAAGGACACTATAGTTTCCTTCTCTAACCATTTATACTGGGACATCAATGGAATTCAAAATATATCTAATGATTCCTTATATATAAATGCCTCTAAATGGGGAACAAACGATGGTAAGAGTCAGTTAGTAACTGGAATCGACAATGTTCCTGAATGCATGGATTTTAGAAGCATGTCTATATTAGGACCTAAGCTCGATGTCATCGAAAAGACAATTTGGGAGAAAACAATAGATCACTTATTCGTCTTTGATAAAGTTCAAGAAGATAAACCTCAAGTCATTTATAAAGGGGGAAAAGTTAAGTTGTCATTGTTCACAGACTTCGAAGCTATAAACATCTACGCTGATGCTTCTTGCTCTAAATATGAGTTTGAAAATGCAGAAGGTCTTATCCTTCATAACAGACGTGCCTTGGCTCTAGAGCCTCAGCAAATAGCTTTAGGCTTATCCCATATAACACTCAAAGCCGGCGAATCAGTCGATCATTACGAAACATATTTAATCGAAGATAACGATTAATCAAAAAAGAGATTGCCTAACAAACAGCAATCTCTTTTTTTAAACTTTCTAGCTACAATTTCAAATTGTTTCTATTTTTTTATTGAGTCTTTTATTAATTATCGACTTTACTATAAATATGGCTAAGTAAATAAATAACATGGTCAATCCTAACGATAAGATAGGTTCGAAGAAATAAACTGATTCAACTAAATCTCCATCCCTATACTTGGTCTTATATATCAATCCAGGAAAAGTATAAATGTAATTATATTTTATGTTTGGAAGAGCAGCTCCAAAGTAATTCAAACTATATCCAAAGAAAGACCAGGATCCGATTAAGAAAACTAATAATGTTGTCCAATTAAATAAAGTTTTATAACATTTTCTAAATATGGCTTCTCCTAATAGAACAAATGTTATTAAGTCTTGAAATATATATAACATCCAAACACCTAATTCACCATTTTTATATCCAGTTAAACCTATAATCATATTTATAAGTCCAAAGAATAACATTATCGATATCACAATCAAAGGATAATACTTGTCATAGAAATTTGCAGAATATTCCTTTTGAATGTCTTTATCTGCTTTTCTTAAACTTAGTTTATATGATTGCTTTGCAGTCAATCCTTTATTTGAAAATTCATAGTAATATGTTCCAGTCGACTTAAAGTATTTCATCACATTATCATGATTGGCTTCACCATAAGGCCTCAAACTATTCCAAATGTGATACTTAATAAATTTCTCTTTAGCCATATTATCATTAATCAGGAGTAGATTGAATTAATTCGAAAAGTAGCGAAAGTATAATCAAAGAATTCATAACAACCCCCCTCTCTATTTTTTTATACTAGAGCCTAAAATTAAAATTGTCAATGAAAAAGCAATGATAATTAATTACTATTGATTATAAGTATTAAAAAAGCACCAGTAAAACTGGTGCTAAAGTCTAACCTTACAATATGATTAGTCGTTGTCAACGAACGGAAGTAATCCCATGAAACGAGCGTTTTTAATAGCCTTTGCCAACATACGTTGATAACGTGCACTGGTTCCAGTTGTAGCTCTAGGTGTGATCTTTCCGTTAGGTGAGATAAACTTCTTCAAAGTCTCAACATCCTTGTAATCGATGTTCTTGATGTGATTCTTGGTGAAGTAGCATACCTTTTTACGAGTGAATTTCTTTTTCACAAACATAGTTCATGCATCCTTTCTTTAATTATTATCAAATCGAATACTAGAATGGCAAATCGTCATCAGATGTGTCGATTCCTTCCACAGGTGCGTCAGCTTTAGAAGATGAAGAGAAGTCATCACTAGGTTCGCTAGGCTCATTACGTGAAGCACTGTCGCGTTTTGATTCCAAGAACTGAACAGTATCACATACGACTTCTACAACACTGACTTTCCTATTGTCCTTAGACATATAGGTTCTTTGCTGAAGTCTTCCATCCACAGCGACAAGGCTTCCCTTGTGAGTGAATTTAGCGACATTTTCAGCAGTGTTTCTCCAAGCAACACAAGAGATGAAAGAGACATTTGCCTTTCCATCTCTAGATGGAATTCCATCCACAGCAAGAGTGAATGTTACGACGCTAGAATCAGAAGTAGTTTTTCTTAACTCTGGATCTCTAGTAAGTCTTCCGACCAATACGACACGATTTACTGCCATTTGAAATGTTTCCTTTCTAGTTGATTACTAGGCATTAGCCTTAGTGATCAAATAACGGATAACATTTGCGTTGAGACTAGCAAGACGTTGGAATTCCTTAAGAGCTTTGCTCTTGTCGGGATCAGCCTCAATCTCAAGAATGACGTAGTATCCTTTTTTGAAACCTTTCATCTCATAAGCGAAGTCTTTGAGACCCCACTCAGTGGTCTTGTTAACGACTGCACCATTATTGGTGAGGATGTCAGCAAGCTTAGCGATTTCAGCCTTGGTAGCTTCTTCGCCGAGTTCAGGTTTAAGGACATACATGATTTCGTACTTTCTCATGTTCTTTTTCCTCCCTTTGGACATGACGGCTATGTACAGCATTTCTGGTGCATAGCAGAGAGCTTTGTTAAATATTCACAAAGCTAAATAATTATAGAGATGTTTTGTCTTAAAGTAAAGAGAAATAAGCATATCACCTAATGTTATCCATAGTATATGTGCCTGTTTAATAGTGAAAGAATCAAATTCATTTTCTAATGTTTAAGAACTAATCAACTATGGAAATAAAAATAGCTCTGCCGAAGCAGAGCTATATCGTTTCAATAGGAACTAATTAGTCAAGAATATCGATGACGGTTCCTGCACCAACGGTGTGGCCACCTTCACGGATAGCGAACTTAGTGTTCTTCTCGATAGCGACCTTCTTGATCAACTCAACGTTGAACTCGACGTGGTCACCAGGCATGACGATCTTGCTTCCTTCTTCCAAAGAGATGACACCAGTGACATCAGTTGTACGGAAGTAGAACTGAGGACGATATCCATCAGCGAAAGCAGTATGACGTCCACCCTCTTCCTTGGTCAAGATGTAAACTTGAGCACGGAACTTTGCATGAGGAACGATGGTTCCAGGCTTGGCGATAACTTGACCACGGACTACTTGGTCACGATCGACACCACGGAGCAACATACCGATGTTGTCTCCAGCCTTTGCATAATCCAAAGTCTTACGGAACATTTCGAGTGAAATGACGGTGGAAGTACGAGTAGGCATCAAACCAACGATTTCAACAGAGTCGTTAGACTTGATTTCACCACGCTCAACACGTCCAGTGGCGACGGTTCCACGTCCAGTGATGGTCATAACATCTTCGACAGCCATCAAGAAAGGCTTCTCGATATCACGGACAGGATCAGGGATGAACTCATCGCAAGCATTCATCAAATCGACGACGCATTGCTCATCAGCAGATCCAGATTCAGCTTCAAGAGCCTTCAAAGCAGATCCACGGACGACAGGGCAGTTCTCTCCGTCGAATCCGTTCTTGCTCAAGAGGTCACGGACATCCATCTCAACGAGATCGATGAGTTCAGGATCATCGACTTGGTCACACTTGTTGAGGAAGACAACGATGTAAGGAACACCGACCTGCTTTGCAAGCAAGACGTGTTCACGGGTCTGAGGCATAACACCATCAGTAGCAGCGACGACGAGGATAGCTCCATCCATCTGAGCAGCACCGGTGATCATGTTCTTGACGTAGTCAGCGTGTCCCGGGCAGTCGACGTGAGTGTAGTGTCTCTTAGCAGTCTCGTATTCAACGTGAGCGGCGTTAATGGTGATACCACGAGCCTTCTCTTCAGGAGCGGCGTCGATTTGGTCATAAGCCATAGCCTTGGCCTCACCCTTCTCGGCGAGAACCTTGGTAATAGCAGCAGTAAGAGTTGTCTTACCGTGGTCGACGTGTCCAATTGTACCGATGTTAACGTTCGGTTTGCTTCTATCGAATTTCTCCTTTGCCATAAGCTTTTATAAGCCTCCTTAAAAATTGGTTTGCCAGCATTGCTATGTAGCCTTATAAATATACATTAGTAAGGCTTTTTTTTCAATAAAGGCCCATAGCTGGTGTAGAGCCATTGAAAGCGTTTTATGTAGGTTTTTAACTAACGAATCAGATTCGACTAATTGCCAGCACCTGTACGGGATTTGACAATTTGTTCCTGAATAGACTTAGGAACTTCTTGATACTGAGCAAATTCCATAGTGTAGATACCACGGCCTTGAGTCATAGAACGAAGATCGTTGATGTATCCGAACATGTTTGCAAGAGGTACCAAAGCACTAATGACTTGAGCATTACCTTTGGAGCTTGTATCAGTAACTGTTCCACGTCTTGAGGAAATATCTCCTAAAACAGTACCGAGATATTGTTCAGGAGTGGTGATCTCAGCCTTGACAATAGGTTCAAGGATAACAGGGTCACACTTTTGAGCTGCAAGTTTGAAGGCGATTGAAGATGCCATCTTGTAAGCAGCTTCGGAAGAGTCGACAGGGTGTGATGATCCATCCATCAACTCAGCCTTGATGTCAATTGCAGGATATCCAGCAACCAAACCATGGGCAGTAGCTTCTACCAAACCATCGATTGAAGGTTTGATGAATTCCTTAGGAATACGACCACCAGTGACTTCATTCTGTGTCTCGATTCCCTTACCAGGGTTAGGTGAGAACTTGAAGATAACGTGTCCGTATTGTCCGTGTCCACCAGATTGCTTGATGTACTTACCTTCACAGGTAGCAGACTTACGAATAGTTTCCTTGTAAGCAACTTGAGGAGCACCTACATGTACAGGAATGCCATAATCATCTCTCAAACGGGTGCAGTTAACATCGAGTTGGAGTTCTCCGACACCAGCGATGATGGATTGTCCAGTTTCCTTATTTGTGTAGAAGTGGAAGGTAGGATCCTCTTCGCAGAACTTCATAAGGACTACAGCCATCTTATCAGTGTCAGTGTGTTTATCAGCTTCGATAGCCTCAGAGATAAGAGGATCTTGGAACTTGATAGATTCAAGATATATAGGATTCTCTTCAGTGCAGAGGGTATCACCAGTCTTCGTGGACTTGAGACCGATAATAGCTGCGATTTCTCCAGCTCTGACTTCGGAGACATCCTCTTCAGAGTCAGCGTTCATAAGAACAATTCTGGAGACACGCTCAGTGACATTACGAGTGGCGTTGTACAAGTATGAACCATTCTTCAAGGTACCAGAGTACACACGGAAGAATGTGAGCTTACCAAATTGGTTAGTAGTAATTTTGAATGCGAGTCCAACGAAAGGTGCATTTGCATCAGGTTTGCACTCGAAATCATTTCCAGCCTTGTCTTTTCCAACAGCAGCAGGAATATCCAAAGGTGAAGGCAAATAGTCGACAACAGCGTCGAGCAATGTTTGAATACCTTTAGAACGGAATGAAGCTCCAGCGAGAACAGGGTGGAACTTGTGAGAAATGGTTCCACGACGTAAAGCGGCCTGAATTTCTTCGACAGTAGGTTCTTTTCCTTCAAGAACTTCCATCATGATTTCGTCATCGTTGTTGGCCAATTCATCCAACATCATTTGACGCCACTCTTGGGCCTTCTCCATATACTCAGCAGGAATTTCAATTTGAGTAGGAGCAGGAATGGAATTAGTTCTAGGATCTACTTCATTAACCCACTTCCATCCTATCATCTTGACCAAGTCGATGACACCATAGAATTCCTTCTCAGTTCCCAAAGGATACTGAATAGCAATTGCGGTTGCACCAAGCTTTTCCTTGATTGAGTGGAAAGACATCTCGAAATCAGATCCGATAGAATCCAACTTGTTAACATAAACGATTGAAGGAACGTTGTATTTATCAGCCTGTCTCCAAACAGTTTCAGTTTGAGGCTCAACACCGTTCTTTCCATCCAAAACAGCAACAGCTCCGTCCAAAACACGAAGTGAACGCTCGACTTCAGCTGTAAAGTCGACGTGTCCCGGAGTATCGATCAAGTTAATACGATACTCTTCCTGAGTTGTTCTTTCCTTCCAAAGACAGGTAGTACAAGCGGATTGAATAGTGATACCACGCTCTTGCTCCTGCTTCATGAAGTCGAGTGAAGTATTACCATCATCGATATTACCTATCTTGTGGGTACGTCCGGTGTAGAACAAAATACGTTCAGATGTAGTTGTTTTACCGGCATCGATGTGGGCCATAATTCCAATATTACGAACATGGTCCTCGGCAATAGCTTCAAACGACTGTATGTTTGAGTCTTCCTTAATAGCCATTTTTATGGTTTCCTCTCTATATTTTGAGTCTTAGGACGACTAGTAACGGTAGTGAGCATAGGCCTTGTTGGCTTCAGCAGTCTTCAAGGTATCTTGCTTCTTCTTTACAGCACCACCGACACCATTTGCAGCGTCGATAATTTCTCCAGCAAGCTTGTCTACCATGGTCTTCTCATTACGAAGACGGGCATAGTTGACGAGCCAACGGAGTCCAAGAGTAACCTGACGGTCAGCAGAGACTTCGACAGGTACTTGGTAGTTAGCAGCACCGACACGACGAGCCTTGAGCTCGATTTCAGGCATGATGTTTCCAAGAGCGAGTCCGAAGACATCCATGGCGGGTTTGCCAGTTTTCTTCTCTACTTTTTCAAATGACTCATAAAGGATTCTTTGGGCAAGACCTTTCTTACCATCCTTCATGATCTTGTTGATGAGACGAGTAACAAGTTTGCTGTTGTACACAGGATCGGGAAGTACGTCTCTCTTCTCGATTGAACCATTCTTTCTAGGCATTGTTCATTAACTCCTAACTTTACTTCTTCTGGATCTCACCATTCTTCTTGGTTCCGTATTGAGATCTTGATTGCTTACGGCCTTCGACACCGAAGCACTCAAGAGCACCACGGATGATGTGGTAACGCACACCAGGGAGGTCACGTACACGGCCACCACGAATCAAAACAACTTTGTGCTCCTGGAGGTTGTGTCCTTCTCCACCGATGTAAGCAGTGACTTCATAGTTGTTAGTCAAACGAACACGAGCGTACTTACGAAGAGCGGAGTTAGGCTTCTTAGGAGTCATAGTTCCGACACGGGTGCAAACTCCACGCTTTTGAGGAGCTGGAGTGTTGTTCATCTTCTTGTTGAGAGAATCCCATCTCTTGCCCAATGCAGGAGAAAGGGACTTCTTTACGAGCCTGCGTCTCTCATAACGCACAAGCTGGTTAATTGTAGGCATTTATCTTATCCCTCTTAATTTTATGTCCACGATTCCGGGCGTTTCGTACTTGTCGCATAAAAAATACGAACAACTCCCGTTCGTGCGTTGATAATGATATCAGTTCCGGGCGTTTTGTCAAGCCTTTAAAGAGAATTTTTAATAAAAAAATAGTTGAAAAAGCAACATATTGAATGTAAAGCCCTAACATAAAAATGTCTGCGGAAATCCGCAGACATTTTCTTTAAATAATATGTATTTATTTAGAACCTAATTCAGAGATTTTTCATAAACTCATCCTTCGATGAATATACAGTAACCGTTTTATTTTTTTCAAGCAAATAAATAGAAGTACATTCATAATTGGAAGTATGTTCAGAAGTACCGTCAAACAAACCCCTTATATCTATAGTACCGGTTTGACTATTACCATCGTAGTTCGCCAGTTGTAGCTGATTATAGTTATAATTTTTATCAAAAATAAATCCCTGAGAGAAATACTCTGAACCGGCTGCAGGTCCTTTCCATTTCTTATAGAAATTAAACTTTTCACCATAATTGTATGAGAAACAAGAAACAGTAACAGTCTTATTATTGCGATCAGCCATGTCAAAATTATAAACATAATTGGATGAAATCCAACGGTCAGTATCTGATGTACTTAATGGACTGTTAGACCACATCCATAAGTGATCAAAACCACTGGTCGAATAGAAAACTATGTTCTTATTCTTTGTAAGATCGACATCTTGATTAGTCCTGATTGTAAACTTGCCATTATTTTTATCATCAGCAGTAATATAAATATCAAAGGAAGTGGAATCCTTAGGAGGTAAAGGCAAAGCTAAGTACTCAATGTTTCCATGCTTGTCTTTAGGAGCAAAATCTGTTCCATTTTCCGTCTTAAATACAATACCTGTAGGTGCTGTTTGAGGCGTCATGATAAAACCGGATTTTTTTGTGGTGTCATAGAAATCATTGCAAACTTGTTGATAAAGAGTCTCATAATTAATATGCAACGATTTATCTTTATTCAAAGGCAATGAAACTCCAAAATCTGTTCTATCATTCCAAAGCCACACATGATCTAAATTACTATAATAACCGTTATCGTTATAATAAATATTGTAATCACCTACCGTAGGAGGAGTTTCAGTATCTCTAGGGACTAAAAATAGTATTCTAGATTTAGAAAAAGAGCATCCTATATTTTTCCTATAATCTTCAAATTTAGTAGAAGAATATGATTTAGCATCAAGCGGTTCACCCATGTCGCCACCATCAGAACTAGTGACATTTTTATTTCTTAATTCAATGCTCTCGTTTGTTAAATGATCTACTAACTTATACTTGGAATTTAATAAATCATATAAGTAAATTTCTGTCATGCTAGTACCTGAGCCTGTCACGCTAGTACCTGAGCGATAAAAAACACTAGATACAAAAGATCCTAAAGCATACTCTTCTTTAAACGGATATTTATATGATGCATTGACTTTTAAAGAAGAAACACCAAATACTTTCTTTGAATAGCTATTATTCTTTCCTCTAAAAATATTGCCATCTTCGCTAAAATTTTCTGAATTATCCAAGAATCCTGATTCGCTTTTAGCAAAATCGGTGTCTTTAGGAATCACGCCATCTCTACAATCTATGATTTTTAAGTAACTACCTGTATCTTTAAAGTTTTCTTCTATATCATCCACCTTCATATCAGTGTTAACTGTCTTTAAACTTTCATCAGGAAAGTACCAAAAAGAATAAGCAGTAGAAATAAAAGTGGTCATCAAAAAGATGAAGAGCATCAAAACAATAATAACATTTCTATTTAATAATGTTTTTCTTCTCATCTTATTCAAACCTCCTTTTATCTTCTGATATCCTCTTCACTATAAGGAATATATGTTTGCTTAGTAAAAGTAATAACTATTGCTGCAACATCTAAAGCAGGTGAATCGACATTATCTACATTGCAAAGGGATGCTTGATTACCAAATCTTTCCTTCATCAAGGCTTCATATCTATCAGTAAGTCTAAGATCGATTCTATCATAATAAAAGATATATACCATCAACACTATTGCTATAGCAAAGACTGAAATCAATCCCGTACCAGATTGAATATAGATGACTATAGATCCTAATATTTGATTTTGATAGCCATCAAAAACTCCGACTATTCTATCCGATGTGACATTAATTTCACCCGACATAGAGGCTGGGTTTGCATCTCCTCTAAAGGTGAACAATTTATGCCCATCTTTTTCTCCTATAGAATAGACTCTATGAACTATTATCTTATCGTCCATTCTAAAAGCTACTATGTCATATACTTTTATTTGATCTTCGGATTTGAATTTATCGATTCCGATAAAAGCATACTGAGATATTCTCGTATTCATCCTATCTTTTGAATCTATACTACCATCTTTCAAATACTTGTTGTTATCGTTGATAGATGCCATAGAAGAAGTCTGAACAACTAAATATGTCTTATCTCCAAAATAAGTAGTCTGGTCATTCGACTTCATCACAGTAGCCCAGACAAAGAAACCTATGAGAGCGACTAGGAATATCCCTACAATACTATTAGAAATAATATTCCCGACTTTTTTTCTCTTTTTTCTCTTATAGTAAGTATCTACAAAAGATAGTTTTTTATTTTTCTTCTTATCATACTTCTCAACATCTTTATCCAAAATCTTAATTACTTCGTTATCTTCTAATTTGTTTTCTATACACTTCTTTCTATTAAAGTAATAAAAGGAGAAGATACAAATATAGACAATTGCAAAACACACCAATGATATTGCAGATACAATCAGTACCAATGTTGATAAACCCATATATACCTTCTTTCTTGTTATTATTTATTAAAGGGACACTGAAAAAGTAAAAGAAATATTTGCTTTACTAAAGATTTGAACTACATCTTTATAAAGATACACATTATCTTTAACTTCATCTAATTTATCAGTAATCTTAAAGCCTGTTGGGAAATTAAAAGATAGATTGTCAGAGCAAAAGACGAATGTGTCCTTAGCATCAGTCTTATCAGCTTCTCTAAGAGTAGAGCCACTCGAGCTCACTACTTTATATTGATCATCCTCTTTAACTTTACCTTCATCGCTTACTGTAAACTTGTTGTAAGGATTTAAAGTAGTAGCATCTTTAGAACTTACTAGTTCAATATCTTGTCGCCACTGAATTTCATCATAAATTACTGTTCTTCTAGAACTATCTGCTGGTGTTGTTCTATTCTTTCTACCACTACCCCAATTTGAGCTATTATCGTGTGAATAAGGTAAATAGGACACATTCATAATATTGTCGACAGCCAAATTTTTGTCAGCTACATATCCAGAATCAACTGTTAATTGCAAGTTAAATTTAAGTACATTTCCTGCATTAGAAATTAATGCTCCTTCCGGAAGTAAATAATGTACATAAAACGGATTATTCAAATGGATTCTATCAGATTCAACAGTTACTTTAGAATTCAAAGAGGACGAACTAATATCTTCTACACTATTTTTATCATCATTAATGACTATCTTTCCAAAATCAGCAACACCTGTTATATCGGTAGAAACAGTTATGCTATCTTTTTTAATCACATCATTTACAAAGTACCATGTTGAATATCCAACACCAAATAATGATAAAATAGCAAAAAAAGGTACCACAAAACCAAATAACAATGATTTCATGTACCTTTTCATATAAGAACTCCCTTAAAACTGAAAGATTATTAGACTACTTAGTAGTAACAATTTCAGCTTCAAATTTAATATCAATGGTTTTACCAGATACAGCGGTCTTCATAGTGTCATATGCAGCCGATGTAGAAGGCTCTTTTGCAGTATATTCAACGGTCACTTCAGTAATATCAAAAACATCAAAACTTGATGTTGTCTCATCAACTACCTCTAATGTAGTTTCTTTTTTAAGAGTTAAGCTATTAGCGGAGGAAGTAGTTTTATTGTATGTGAAATCAACATATTCAGCAACTTCTGCAGGAATAGTAATTGTAGTAGTTACTTTATAAGAAGTTCCATTAACGAACTTATCATCAAGAGTAGTATCATTTCCATCATTTGCTATCAAAGACTCTTTGAAAGTTCCTTCAAAATGAACACCCAAACGACCAGCGGGCATTCCATCTTCTTTAGTAGGTTGATCAAGAACCAGCTTAATATCCCCCTCAGAATGTTGGAACTTAGCACCTACAACCCTCTTTTCTGTAGGTTCTACTGCAATATCTTTATTAGCAGGATCGACAGTATTGTTGAAATACCATGTTGCATAACCAGATCCAATCAAAGAAGCGACTGCCAACACAGGAATACCAAAAGCCAAAACAAATTTTTTCATTTTTCAAAATGTCCTTTCATCGCGTAGATTTAGAATAATCTTTCGTAGGTTTTATTTATATAACTTAGCTATATTCCATTCAAGAGATTTCAATATATTGATTTTTTATAAAAAATATCTATTTTTTATAATTTTGGATTAGATTAGCAAAAAAAGAAAAAGAAAAAATGAACACTTTTAAGTTTTGTATTTTATTTTTTACTAAATACTTTTTAATAATTAAATAGTTAATCTGTTATCATACCGAGTAAATCAAACTCAATTATGACTATTTTTTAATAAATATTAGCCTTTATGTAATTTCTTTACAATTAACTTACAATTTGCACTAATAGATTCTGTAACTCCTTAAGTATTAGTCCTTTGATTGTGTCTATTTAATATTTGACACACTTATACAAATAGGTAATACCAATAACTTGATTTTATAATAGCAACGAGTCTTACACAATTCAGCCTTATAAGTACAATTCAAATTATGTTTCTTCATTTTTTTAAAATTTACTATTGCATTTTTATTTCGACTTGTGTATATTTACTTCCGCTATCTTAAATAGCGATGGACCGTTAGCTCAGTTGGTAGAGCAGCTGACCCTTAATCAGCGGGCCAAAGGTTCGAGTCCTTTACGGTCCACCACCTAGATATTATCACCACTCATAATGAGTGGTTTTTTATTTCATCTTTATTTACTTATATTAGAAGATATAATACTTTTGCTTGCAAAAAGTATAGAAAGAAGGATAAAAATGAGATTACAAGGAAAAGTTGCAATAGTCACAGCATCTACTAGAGGAATTGGATTTGCTATCGTCAAATCATTTCTAAATGAAGGTGCAAAAGTCTATATGGCTGTTAGAAACATTCAAAGAGCTAACGATTCAATAGCTCAGTTTCCTAAAGAATGGCAGGAAAGAGTATTTCCCGTATTTTGTGATGCATCTAAAGAAGAAAGCTTTTCTTCTTCAGTAGAAGAAGTCGGTAAAGAAGAAGGTCATATAGATATCTTGGTCAACAATTTTGGAACTAGTGACCCTACAAAAGATAGAGACTTAAGAAATACTGATCCAAAAGTATTTATAGATACGATAAGTATCAATCTTAAAAGCGTATTTATGACTTCACAAGCAGCACTAAAGTATATGGATAAAAACGGCGGATCTATCATCAATATCTCTTCTATCGGAGGTAAAGTTCCAGATTTGTCTCAAGTAGCTTATGGAACTTCAAAAGCGGCCATAAACTATTTAACTCAATTGATTTCAGTAACTGAAGCCAGAAACAACATTCGTTGTAATGCTGTTCTACCTGGAATTACAGCAACTGATGCCGTAAAGCAAAACATAAACGAAGCATTCCAAGGAATGTTCTTAAAGCATGTTCCTTTAAATAGAATGGCTTTACCTGAAGAAATAGCCAATGCTGTATTATTCTTCGCCAGCGATGAATCTAAATACATCACAGGCCAAGTTCTAGCAGTTGCAGGTGGATTTGATATAGCGACTCCGCTTTATGGGGATTTCATCGGAAAAGATAGATCTAAGTAAAACTAATAGTCGAATCAAATACTTTGAATAAGTGCATGTCAAAAAGATATGCACTTTTCGTTTTCATAAATATTTGAATATTTACCAAAAAAGCTGAGATTTGATATTTCAAATTAGGATTTCCTAATTAAGACCCAGTTCAAAATAATCTAGTTTTCTATTTATAAAACTTCATTTTTTCTCTTTTCTTCTATCACTTTGTTTTTATGGTATTTCAAAGAATAAGAATATTGTTTCCACAAGCAATAAAGACTAAATGCAACAACAGGATAACCGACAATTGTAGGAATCATATAACTGAGCAATTCAATAGTAGCCATATAAGATCCCAAAGCTAATACTAAAATTTCGACAATAGTAAATATAATTGAAACTACTAAAGATAGAACAGTATTTATATTATTCATTCTCTTTCTATGAATTAATAAGAAATATGAGAAGAAAAGACATACTGCAATTAAGATACTTGGAATAATAACAATACAAATTAAATTTCCAGGCTTATCATAGTCATTCAAAGTACCATGAGACATATCACCTTCAATATGAAAGAAAGGCTGAGCTATAAAGACCAATAAGAGAGGTGCTAGTAATGAACAAAAAGCACCAATTAAATACAAGAAATATTTTTTCATACTATTCATTTCTCCATTTTATTCCACATATTTTTTCAACATTTACAATCTTAACACTAAATTCACTTTGAATATAAAAAGACCACCTTTTAAAAGGTGGTCTAGTTTATTCAAGTGTATTACTTAGACTCTGTTTTCTTGGCAGCTGCAGCCTTACGGTTGAAGCGATCAATACGTCCAGTCTTAGAGTTGAGGTTGACCTTACCAGTGTAGAAAGAGTGGCAGTGTGAACAAGTATCAACATTGATGCTCTTCTTGGTAGATCCAACTACAAATGAAGTTCCGCAAGTGGTGCAGGTGACTGTAGCCTGATAATAGGCTGGGTGAATGTCTTTTTTCATAAATGCTATATCCTCCCGGGTATTCGTTTCCAACGAATCCCTTAGCGGGAAGAATATAGGCTAATTCAGCAAAAAAATCAATAAGAAGACATAAATTTAAAGAAATCTTTCAGCTTCTATGTTTGCATTTAGTGCTATTTTCTAATTTCAAAAGAAAGCAATGCTTTATCATTCGATTCAAAAATAATAGTTATTCCAAATAAAGACAATCAAACACTATTAAAAACTAAGTTTTAAATGTTTTATACTCGCAACAAAAGAAACAAAATAATAAAGTTGAATTATATAACCATAAAAAAGATATACTCTAGAACTGAACTCACAATTGATACTCTATCATTATTAACTTTGATAATAGCTTTAATTGTTTCAGGAATATATCCATTTGCTATAGAGATTACAAACCATAACGAAGGCTATTAAAAATAAAGCGTAAAAACAAAGAATAATACAAAGTAAAAATTAGTTTTCTTCATCACTGCTTCCATTATCAATCACATCTCTGATCCCTTGTTGGTAGAATCAGTAAACACTATTGATGGATAATCACTAGCCATTGTATTTTTGAGTGACTCATACACTTCCCTAGTGTTTTTCAAATGGTCGGGATGGTGTGTTTTCTCGTTCTTAGTTTTAATTTGAAGCACAGAGTCATGATTCATTATCTTGATTTCAACTATCTCATAAACATCGATTATATCCTTGCCATCATAATTATTAATGATAATCTGATCATTAGATAACTCTATAGGTGCTAAGTTTAGATTATGGTTATTCCATCTTGTTTCCTTGACCAACAAAAAGAAAATTACAACTGAAATGATTAGGGTCAATATAATAATGGCAAGACCGAGATATATCCTGTCGATATGCATATGATCTATCATCATGAAGAAATCCAAGGCGTATTCTCTCGGCCAGGCTATAACGAATATAGCCAAGGCTAGTCCCACCATCCATATAATTGCTTCGCTTATGATGACCTCTTTTATAACAGATTCTTTCTTTCTTATAGCTTTTATCATATTACTACTCCTTCAATTAACCATTTTTAAAATTGATTACTTATTTTCAAAAGCAGTTTCCTAAGTTTACCATATGCTAGAGGCTATAACTTTGCTTTTTCTTTTATATTTTGAAACTCGTGATCTATCGACTTAAATACATCAATAGCATACATAAAATTAAATGATATTTATCTTCTTATTACCAGTTTTTTCTTTATTGCTTCTTTATGCTACGTTTTGTAATGTATGCTTCTTGAATTTCTAGCGGTAACCGCTTATGAAAGTAAATGGATTAATCAAAAGAATTCCAAATGCCAAGAATCCAAAAACTAGGAACATAATCAACAATTAAATAATTATCGCTACAACATTCATATCCAATTAAACCTTCTAATAGATATAGCCTATCTTTAATAATGCTAAGAATTAAAGCATTTTATTTTTTAAATATCAAAATTGCTTTCGCTGTCGTTGTTTCCGTAATCGTTACCAATACATATCCATCATTCAACATCTCATTAGCTTTCTCTTCGATTTCTTTGGACATATTCTCTGCTTTCGGTTAATACTCAATCACAACTGCTTTATACTTTTCTTTTACCTTCATAGGTTTAATAATTACTTTATAATAAAGCCATTACATTGTTCCATAATTAATCCTTATATGCTCACCAAGGTCAATTATTGCTTGATTAACAATTGCTTTCTTAGATATAGTTTCGGGTCAAAATAAAAAAGCCTGATACAAATTGTATCAGGTCACTATTTACTATGGTGCTCCGTATAGGACTTGAACCTATGGCCCTCTGATTCGTAGTCAGATACTCTAAATCCAGCTGAGCTAACGGAGCATTTTGGAGGTTCCGGGCGGATTCGAACCGTCGATACGCGAGTTGCAGTCGCGGGGATTAAACCACTTTCTTACGGAACCAGGCTTTGAGATATTACCACATCTTTAAGCTGATTTAAAGTGGTTTATTGCAACTCGCAAAAAAATATTATACGAGCTTTTTAGGAAAAGAAAAGGGGAGAATAAAAAAACAGCCTTTTCAAACTGATTTTTGCATGGTTGCTGCTATTTATTATCGCCTCTTCCCATCGGGCCATTGAGGAATCCACCCTGTTGTTTCTTTGTAGTTTCAAAAACCGCATTGCTAGGAACAGTATATCCATTTATTTGAATCTGCAATCACTAAAAAATATTGAAATTTCTATTTCGAGAAGAAAAATAATCGAAGTCAAAGAAAAATATATGGATTATATGAAGGACAAGTTGATTCCTATATATTAATTTCTACATAAAAAAGAGCTGGCCATAACTATAGCCAGCTCTAAAACGCTATCTAACACCAGAAAGGAGAGTGAATGTTAGACAATTAACGGAGCATCATGTGCAAAGAATGAAAGGGATATAATCGATGCTTCGCTGAAGGAGATAATCTTTAATCCTTTTCTATAATTGTATCAACTTTTAAGCAGATATTTTAGGTATAAGATTAACTTTAACTTAATGTTATATATGTCATCAATGTCTTCCTGAATCGGGACCAAATCCACCACCATTACCATTTGAATAAGTATAAACATTCATAGTAATTGAATTGCTATCACTTCCACCTGTATCTGATGTTTTAATCGATGAAGTTGTATCATTCGTATAGACTGAATTCTTGGAGGATTCACCGCCAGAGCAAGACACCAAAGACATGGATAAAAGAATCATCATTAATTCACATAAGGTTTTCTTTTTGCTTTTCATAATTCCTAGCACCTTTGCTAAGAATACGATGTTTTGTAAAGTTTAATACAAACTTAAGATTAGGAATTAATTTTTATATTTCTTATTTAACTTTATAAAAGTAATTCCTAATGAAATAACCATTCCTATTATTAACATCACTAAAACTATCAATGAAGTCAGCAAATTCAAATGATAGAACGAACTGAATAATAGTCCTCCTGATAAGGCGTTACGAACAGAAATCGAAATAAGCGCAATAGCAAAAGACATAATTTCTACTGTTGAAAGCTGAATAAGACTAGAAAGGAATAAATTCTTTTTTCTAATTCCTAGATCATTCAAGAATTTATAAGTTCCATAGCTTTCTAAATCTTTCAAACAGAAATAAAGCGTCGCAATGATAGATAAAAGACTTGTTAGAAGGCCACCGACAAATTCAAAATATCTTCCTATAAATCCGCCGGGAATAACACGACCATTCCAGTCATTCTCTCTTGCGCTAGTATAACTAGACCATTCAGTCATCGGTGCTATTCCGTAATAATAAACTTTATTTTTGTGATAATCGTTGAATTCATTTACTGAAGTTTTATATCTCATGCTTTTAATGAATTGAACCATTTCATTCTTATCTTCAGGTAATATGTAATACAAATATTCAGTTTCAGCATTAAACAAGATTTCTTCAGCATCTAATTCGTTCTTATATATTACTGGATAGGAATAGTTTTGATTTTTAAATGTATAAATTCCAGTGACTTTATAATAACTCAAGGTAGCTCCAATTAGTTCATTGACATCATTTATTTTCACTTTATTCCCATCATTATCATAATATCCGTGTTTCAATATTTTATCAGCAGTTAATGAATCCAAAGCAATTTCATTTTTGTTGTTTGGAATATGAATATCAGAAGGATTATTCATCCTATTATCAACTTTCATAAATGAGTAATCGTATTTCGGTGATAAATAATAAAAATGAGAAACATAATAAACATGCTCATCATTATCATCTCTCATTATAAAAAAAAATATTTATTTGTAATATCATCTTCATTGATATGTTTGATTTCATATGTATTGTTAAATCCTAAGTATTCTTCAACTTTTTTAACTTGATTAGAAGAAATATTATAAAAAGATGAATTTCCACCAAAATAGAAGTCAGCATATGTGTCAGCATGCAAAAGGACATCTTTGTATTGATTATCATACATAAGATCAATTTCTTTAATCACAGGATCAGTCGTTATTAAAACTGCCGAGTCTCCAATAAGAAAAAATGAAGAAATCAATGTTAAAAAGCAAAATATTAGAGGTAACCATTTTTGACCCATAGTCAAAAATGTTGATGGAATCCATCTTGTTTTCTTTTTGCTTTGCCCAAAATCTTTTATCAAATTATCAACTATATCATTACAATTCGATTTATCAATTTTGATAATTGAATTGCTTTTAAATTCACTATTAACTTCTTTACTTGTTAGAATTACAACTTTCTTATTCTCACTGATTTTCTTAATAAAATCAATTAAATAATAGATATCTTTATTAAAAAATGAATCATTGAGAACAATAACTTTATCACTAGATAGGCTTAATATAGCTAAAACAATCTTTTTACATTCAATATTAGATATATATCGTGTTCTTTTTTGTTTTATTTTGTCGAAATCATCAAGCCCAAGCTCGGTGCATTTTTCTTTTAATGAGTTGAATTTTATTTTTTCATTCCTAGCAATATTATAAGATTTTATATTTTGCTTTATTGTTTTCTCTTGTATTAAATTAAAAGAAACTGAAGCAGATAAATCTTTAAATTTTGTTTCAACTGAATCCATCAAAACTTTGTCATCAAAATGAAGCAATGCTATTCCTGTTTTATTCATCATATTTCTCTCTCCCCTGATTCAATAGATTCCAAATGTTTTCTATCTAACATCTTCTTAAAGGGAAAACACTGAAAAGAGCTAATAGTAACGAAACAACCCTAAATCTAATGTTTTTCATTTTATGAAACCTCTTTCACAGCAATTATATTAGATTTAGTTTGCTTTTATCCATCGTGGCACAAATTGTCAATATTTTTGCAAGGATTGTCAATTTTTAAACTTTATTACACATGAATAAACATTATTGGAAGCATTTAATTTTATAGTTCCTTTATGCAATTTAACAATTTCATTAACTACTGATAATCCTATTCCACTTCCTTCTATTTTTCCTCTAGCTTTATCATTCCTATAGAATCTTTCCAATAATAAATTAGGATTCTTTTCATCTATATCAGCATCATTGGATGTCTTTAATTCAACACACTTTCCGACAATACGAACTTCAAAATCAATATAAGTCAAAGCATATTTATTAGCATTATCAATCAACAATGATAATAATTGAGAAATTAAATTCGTATTACCTTTAATATAGCAATTATCATCTACGAAAAAATTGAATTTAATATTTCTAGATTCAAATATAACTTTAAATGGTTCAATCAAATCATTGGATAGTTTAGTCAAATCAACTTTCTCTTTTAAATCAACATTTTTGTCTTCTTCATCTAGCTTAGATAATAAAGTGAGATTATTAATCATGATAGTCAATTTCTTCACTTGCTTATCAATTGCCTGTGTTTCATCCAATGAATTATATTCTGCATCGATCAATTCATTGTTAGCCGATATGATAGTCAACGGAGTTTTTAATTCATGAGCTGCATTGGTGACAAATCTCTTTTGCTTATCATATGTTCTTTTAACAGGATTAAATACTATTTTGCTAAAAATGAAGACAATAATAAAAACAGCTATTATTCCAACTAAAGATATCCAGGTTCCAGTAAATGCAAAGTATCTGACAAAGCTCATCTCTTTAGTGCAATCTACGAACACTACTAATTTGAAATCATCTGCAATCTTTACTTTATATCTATATGCACCATAAAAGCCAATCATAGAATTGCTATCTATTGTTTCTTTAGCCATATCGATAGCTTCTTCTTTAGATACAGATGCAATCATCGATGTATCTACAATAGGATCAGGATTAGAGTTTGTGAATTTAACAGAGAAAAATCTAGTCCAATAAGGGGTTTCTTTTGTGAACTCACCATAATCCTTTTGAGAATTTAGATTGTCTTTGTTATTGTTACCATCAGTATTTTCTAAATTATCATCACCAAAATCAAGATCATCAAATTTACCATCATTATCGACAAGGACTGTCAAAACTTTATCGATGTTATCAACAGTTTTATTATAATTTATTAAAGTAATCGTTCCAATTATCACCATCAAAACAACAATGATAGATATCATTGCTACTGCGATAAATTTCCAACGAAGTTTTTTAATCATTTTTCTGCGTACTTTCTAACCTATATCCAACACCTTTTCTTGTTACAATATTATAGTTAGATCCAATCTCATCCAATTTCTTTCTGAGACTTGAAATGAAAACCCAAATAACTCCAATCTCAGTGTCGCTGGAAATATCATAAATGGAATCCATTATTTTTTCACTTCCTAAATAAGAATTAGTGTTTCTGATCAAAACTTCCATAACTTTAAATTCTTTATTAGTTAATTTGATTGTTTTCTCAGCAGACATTTCATAAGTATTAGGATCCAAAGTCAAATTACCCACACTCATCGTAGTTATTTGATTTTGTCTTCTAGTCAAAGCTCTGATTCTCGCTAACAGCTCCTTTGATTGGAAAGGTTTTGTCATATAATCATCAGCACCATTATCTAATCCTTCAACTTTATCATCAACCATGGATTTAGCAGTCAGCAATAAAACGGGAACTGAGTTTCCATCTTTTCTAATCTTTTTTAATGTAGAAATTCCATCCAATCTAGGCATCATGATATCCATGATAACTAAATCATATGAATTTATATTCAAATAATCTAAAGCTTCAATTCCATCATTAGCACAATCGACAATATATCCATTCAAAATCAATATTTTATTTAGTACTTTGACTAAATCTAAATCATCTTCCACCAATAATATTTTCATAATTCAAACTCCTTTCGTATGCTATAAATAAAGTAATAAATAATCCTTAAGCGAATCTTAATTTAAAAGTGTAAACAAAAAGACAAACTTAAACACATAAAAACCTAGTCTATATTTCTCAATAATGATAATTAAATGCCAAATAAAACAAATGATTCATTTTAATTTCCATTTCATAATACATATTACAATTCCTCATCTCCTTTATTTTACTATATATATTTAAGATTAGTAATATTTTTTAAACATGAGTCAAGAATTATGATCAAACAATTGTGATAAACTTGTAAAGAGAAAATAATACTTAAACAAAGATACTTTATATTTTGTTAGAATATCTTAAGTTGAGCAGACTTATACGACATTATAAGGATGGAGTTTATGGGCAACAAAAACAACACTAAAATCGAAGGTGACAATCAACCTTTGAAGCTTAATTACAAAAGAACTTTTTTAATCGGATTTGCTTTCTTTGGAATCTTGTTGTTGTGGCAAGTCTATGATTCTTGGACACCGACTTTCTTAACAGAATTGTTTAAGGAAGCTATGGGAGCTAAAACTGAAGAAGAAGTTCAATACTTAGTTGGAATCATTATGGCTATGGATAACTTAGCAGCCTTAATAATGCTTCCAGTCTTCGGCAAGTTATCCGATAAGACACATACGAAGATAGGAAAAAGAATGCCTTATATATTAGTAGGAACATTTATATGTGCGATAGCATTTCCGTTTATTCCTGTCTTATTCCATTATCACAGCTTAGTTGGAACTATCGTTATGATGTTAATAGTTGTTTTCTTTGCTATGATGTATAGAAATCCAGCTGTCGCTTTGATGCCTGATATAACTCCTAAGCCCTTGAGAAGCAAAGCTAATGGAATAATCAACATAATGGGTTACCTCGGTGGAGCTTGTGCTACATTGGTCGGTCTCGTATTCGTTCTATCCGAATACTTGGGTGGATCGTCATCCAGCAATGATTTATGGGCTACAAACCAAGCAAATATTTGGATTATAGAATCACCATTTTTAATAGCTTCCATCTTAATGATTATATCTGCACTTGTTTTATTCTTCACTATCGATGAAAATAAGTTAGAAAAACAATTGGAGCCTGAAATGAAGAGAGGTGAAGAAGAAGCTGAAGTCGAAGGTAAAATAGCTGATGAGAATCAGACTATGAGTAAAGCTAATAAGACTATGCTTCTCTTAATCTTAGCAGCAGAGTTCTTCTGGTTCATGGCTGATAATGGAATCAGCACCTTCATGGGTAACTACACTCAATATCATTTGATGGCTAAAAGTAGTGGAAATATGATAAATACAATAGTCGGTGGTGCAGGAAGCGTAATCGGATTTGCTGTCGGTGGATTTATAGCTAGTAAGATTGGAAGAAAATGGACTGTTTCTTCTGGATTAATAGCAACAATAACTGCTTATGTCGTCTGGACTATCTTGACTTATGTCATTCCAGTAACCGAACCTGCTGCTGGTCAATATAATGCATTTCCTATTTATATTTACTTCATTTGGTTTATCAAAGGTGTTGGAATGTCATTTGTTCATGCTAATTCATTGCCTATGGTTTTGGAGTTATGCTCAGCAAAGAAGGTTGGAGCATTCACAGGTTATTATTATGCATCATCAATGGCCGCTCAAACAATCACACCTTGCTTATTAGGATTGTTACTTTTAACTCCTGGATTTAATTTCTCAATTCTTCCGGTCTATGCTTTAATTTGTGCTGCAACATCCTTAGCTATCTTCATGTTTGTAAAAAACATCAAGACTAGTAAGACAAAAATAAAGACTGGAATAGAAGCCATAGGTGGAGACGATTAGTAGTCACCAACTAATTTCTATTTAAATTAGCAATAAAAAGAAACAAAAAAACAGCTACATGGTTTAAATTCATGTAGCTGTTTTATATTAGTCTCTCGATCCCATAGGACCAATTTTTTCGAGAATTAATTTTTTAGCTTCGACTGGATTAACCTTACCATGAGATTCCTTCATGACCTGACCGACCAAGTATCCTAAGCTTCTATCCTTACCATGATGCCAACCATCGACAACATCTTGGTGGGCAGCAATAACTTGTTCAACAATAGGAAGAATAGCCGAAGTATCACTGATTTGTTCAAATCCATGATCTTCAATAGATTTAGAAGGCTTCTCGCCTTTCAAGACCATATCATCGAGAACTGTCTTTCCTTGCTTGGAATTAATCTTTCCCGATTTGATTTCGTTAGCCAAATCGACTAGATCTCTTGGAGTAAACTTCAAGGTATCGAGAGTCAATACATCGCTTTCCGCATCCTTTTCAGACTTGTTGATATATGACATGACTCCAACCATGAACAAATTCCACAAAATCTTAGCATCCAATGGTTTCTCAGCCAAACATTTCTTGAAATAATAGACATTCTTCTTATCCAACATCAACTGCTCAGTTTGATAATCATCTAATCCTAAGTCATGAAATTCTTTTCTAAACTCCCAAGGAAGTTCAGCCATATCGTCGATTGCGTTTTGAATAAACTTTTCAGACAAATCGATAGGCATGATATTAGGTTCACGGAAGTATTTATAATCGACAGCATTAGTCTTTTTACGTTCGAGAACCGTCTCTTGAAGTTGCTCATCGAAACGACGAGTTTCTTGTTCTACATGTCCACCAGATTCAATCAATTTCTTTTGACGCTCAATTTCAAAAGAAATTGCTTTTTCAACGTTTTGAACTGTGTTGATATTTTTGACCTCGACCTTAGTTCCTAAGACAGTCGATCCTTTAGGCTTGATAGAAACATTGGTATCACAACGCATAGAACCTTCATCCATGCGACCATCTGAAATTCCTAGGAAAGTGACGATCTCACGAATTCCTTCGACATATTTTGCAGCCTCTTCTGCACATGTGATACAAGGCTCAGTAACGATTTCGAGAAGAGGAACACCACAGCGGTTATAATCCTCCAAAGTCATTGTTGCTAAGTGAGTCTGTTTACAAGTATCTTCCTCCAAATGAGCTCTTTGAACATCAATTCTCTTTATAGTACCATCACGAAGAGTAACATCGAGATGACCATGAGAAACGATAGGATGATCTTGTTGAGTAATCTGATAACCTTTAGGGAGATCGGGGTAAAAGTAATTCTTACGATCAAAGTAAAGAGTTCTATCGATATTCATATGAAGGGCTGTACCGAATTTTATTGCATATCTAACAGCTTCCAAATTCACTACAGGCATTGTTCCAGGCATCGACAAATCATATAAGGATGTCTGTGAGTTAGGAGACATATGATAAGTATTAGGTGAAGCTGAGAACATCTTGCTCTTAGTCTTCAACTGAACGTGGATTTCTATACCAATAACTACATCGTATTCCATGATTAGAATTCCTCCTTGATATGGAGATTCTTAAGCCCAGTAATCTCCTCTACTTCTTCACCTAAAGCTAAAACTTTATCATCTTCAAATATTCTTCCACTGATATTGATTCCATATGGAACATTTTGTTCGAGTCCCATAGGAAGAGTCAAGGAAGGCATTCCGCCGAAATTAGCTAAGGATAAATGGTTATCAGCAAACTCAGGTTTAGCATCCCATTTTGTGCTCAATTCATTCAAATGCTTAGGGATGAAGGGTGAAGCAGGCAATACGAAATAATCGTATGATTCAAGCATTTTGTTCAAAGCATTTACAATGACTCTTCTAGCCTTCTGAGCTCTTTGGAACAAATCATGTTGATTGACTGCCAACAAAGAATATGAACCTATGACAAATCTTCTTTTGATAAGATCAGAGAATCCTTTAGTACGAGCAGAAGTCATAAATTCTTGATAAGTCTTTGCTGACTCATCACCACTAGGACCATAACGCATTCCATCATATTGAGCATCATTTGCAGTTGCTTCAGAGCAAGAGAGAATCATATATGTAGGATATAGGGCATCCAATAAATCAATTGGGAAATCATAATTTTCAACTACATATCCTCTTTCTTTCAATTCATCGAGAACTTTATAGAAAGACTCTTGTACATAAGGAGCACAAGCATCTACAACAGTCTTGAAATAGCAAATTTTCTTCAAGCTTTCCTTTCTTTCTACAGCTCCGATGTAATCCTTCTTAGGCTTTCTAGATGAAGACATATCCTTGTCATCATGTCCAGCCAAAACAGAGGTTATCAATGCACTGTCCCAAACACAGCGTGTAAAGTATCCGACTGTATCCATTGAGCAGGCGAAAGGAAGAAGACCATAACGAGATATCAATCCCCAAGTAGGTTTAAATCCAACTAATCCGGCATGAGATGCAGGTTTTCTTACAGAATCACCAGTATCGCTTCCCAAAGCAAAAGGAGCATCTCCTTTAGCGACAGCAGCAGCAGAACCACATGAAGATCCACCAATCATTCTAGAATGATCGTAAGGATTGCAGGTAGTTCCTTTATGACCGGAAGTACCAGTTCCACCCATTGCCAATTCATCAAGTGTAGTCTTTGCAACCATTACTGCACCTGCACGAGATAATCTACGAATTACTTCAGCATCGAATAAAGGAACATATCCATTTAGAATATTTGATGATGCAGTGGTTTCAATTCCCTTGGTAGAATAATTATCCTTAGCCAAATAAGGAATACCTTCCAAATAATCTAAAGCATCGACTTTCTTTATCGATTTAGCTTTCTTTATAGCTTTATCAAAAGCTTTTGCTTCGTAAGAGTTGCAATCATCTCTATTGATTCTTTCGATTGCTTCGTTGACCAAGTCCAAACTAGTAACTTCGCCATTCATCAAAGCGATATGAATCTCTCTAATAGTTTTATCCAAATATTTTGTTGCCATAACTATACTCCCTCATCCTCGCCATTCTTTTCGCCATGAGCGACAACACGAGGAACTTTGATTTGCTTTCCAAGCTTAGCATTCGAATTCATCAAAGTAGCTTCCTCTCCAATAGGTGCCTCAGGAACATCGACACGAAGATCTTTGTCCTTTTGATGCATCTTGTAAGGGAATGTCATAGGTTCGGCATCATCGACACCAGGAATTCCTTTCAAGAACTCCATTTGGTCGATAATGGTATCAAACTCTTCAGCGATAAGTGCATCTTGTCCTTGAGACAATTTAAACATCAAGTTTCCTGCACATTCGTTGATAACTTTTACTGTAGGTTTCTCCATATTTATCTCCTCATTATTATTACCAGTCGATAAAACCTCTCTATCATAAACCTTTTTTAGAGGTAAATAACCGGTAAATATATATAAATAACCTATTTATATATAAATTTAGCATCAATTTTTAATATCTATCGCCAGTATCATTACCAGTTCCAGTCAATCCTGCGTCCTTCTGAGCTTGTTTTATCAAATCGTTGAGCTCATCTTCTTTAATTATTCTCAATCCCAATTCGACTGCTTTAGTATATTTAGATCCTGCATCTTCACCAACAATTACAAAATCAGTCTTTTTAGATACAGAGCCAGCTGAAACACCACCTAATTTTTCTATTTCTTTAGTCACTTGATCACGAGATTTAGACAGGGAACCAGTCAATACAAATTTCTTTCCTTTAAAGAAATTGTCTTTTACAGGTTTAACTATATTCTTAAGAATAAAGTTAACACCGTCTTCTCTTAATTTTTCAATACAATTTCTATTGATTTCATCTTGGAAGAAATCGTATATTCCTTGAGCTGTCTTAAGACCAATATCGGGAAGATTTGCTATTTCATCCACTTTGGACATCATCAACTTGTCCAAAGTTTCAAAGTGATTTGCTAATACTATAGCTGTCTTCTTTCCTACTAATGGAATTCCTAATGACGATATCAGCATAGGTAAATCGTTGGATTTTGATTTCTCAACTGCTTTTAAAATCTTATCCACTGATTTCTCACCCATTCCATCAAGATTTTCAATTTCATCCTTATGATTTTTTAAATGATAAACATCTGGTATCTCAGTCAAAATATGCTCGTTGAATAACTGCTCGACTAAGACATCACCTAAACCATCGATATCCATTCCAGCATCAGATACAAAATAGAGAAGCTTATTTATTTTTCTTGAAGAGCAGTGAATATTTTTACAGTATGTCTGTATTCCGTCTTTGATTAAAGGCTCATGACAGAATGGACAATTCTTATCGAATCTATATGGAACTGTACCGGCTGGTCTTCTATTCAATATAACTTCTCCAACTTCAGGAATGACATCACCAGCTTTATGCAAAGTGACAAAGTCACCAATTCTAATATCCTTATCTGCACAGTAATCTTCATTATTTAAAGTTGCTCTAGAAATTGTAGATCCTGCCAACAACACGGGTTGTAAAACTGCAGTAGGGGTAACTCTTCCTGTTCTTCCGACAGACATCACTATATCCAAGACTTGAGTCGAAACCACTTCAGGTGGGAATTTATATGCTATCTCCCATTTAGGTGTCTTTGCTGTATATCCAATCGATGGATAAAGCTCCATATCATCCACTTTTATAACCAAGCCATCGATATCATAATCTAAAGTAGGTCTCTTCTGTGCATATTCATCAACATATTGAAGAACTTCATCGATTCCATACACAACCCTTCTTTCTGGATTTGTTCTAAAGCCTAACTTAGTCAATTGGTTTAGACCATCACTATGATATCTATATCCAAATTGAGGTGCTAATGGCCAATAATACCACCAAGCGTTTAGCCCTCTCTTCGCAGTAATAGCACTATCTAATTGTCTCAATGAACCTGCAGCTGCATTTCTAGCATTAGCAAACAACGATTCACCATTTTTATCTCTTTCCTCATTAGCCTTCTTCAAAGAAGCTTTAGGCATATAGACTTCTCCTCTAACTTCCAAATCTCTTAATTCTGGAATGTCCAAAGGTATGGATCTAATAGTTCTGACATTGTTTGTGACATCCTCTCCGATAGATCCATCACCTCTGGTAGATCCTTGAATTAATCGACCTTCATGGTAGTTCAAATTACAGGCCAATCCATCGATCTTGACTTCACAGCAATATCTAACTTTATCTAAGCCTGTCATCTTTCTAATGGATCTGTCCCATTCTTTCAATTCATCCAAAGAAAAGACATCTGAAATAGAAAGCATAGGGACTGGATGGTTTACTTTTTTGAACTCTTTGCTTACCCAACCACCGACTCTTGAAGTAGGCGAATTGACATCTTTTAAATCTGGTCTTTTGAATTCTAAATCCTGAAGTTCATTCATCAATGAATCAAATTCAGAATCTGGGATCTCAGACTGGTTTAAAACATAATACTGATATGAATATTTATTTAATAAATCCGTGAGTTCTTTAACTCTTTCTTTATCTTTATCTATCTCTGACATAGTATCAATTCCTCCTTAATAAATATTATGAAACTTTTCTAAAGGCTTTGAACCCTTTGACCAATCTTTTTTCTCCATAAGGCTCTGGAAACTTAACTACAATAATGCTAGGTTCAACTTTTATTACTGTTCCAACACCGAAAGAAGAATGAGCGACCTTATCCCCAATCACATAAACTTCAGTCGCTGCCTTCACCTTAGAAATGTTACTAGATGATGCTTTATAAACAACATTTTGAGTTTTAGGCATGCTATTTGAATTAGATTTAGAACTATTAGAAGAAAAGTATCCGTTATATTTTGAATAATGCTTATTATCATTACTATAGCTATTAGATTTATAAAATCCTCTTCCACCTCCATTGTATAAATCATTTGAATTGCTGGGTTTAGGGGCTTCTTGATTAAATCCAATCTCTTTAACAAATTGAGAAGGAGTATTGTATCCTTGAATAGCAAAGGAATATCCACCTTGTGAAGATAAGAAAAGTTGTTTCTTAGCTCTAGTAATGGCTACATAACACAATCTTCTCTCTTCTTCAATACCTTTATTTCCTCTTTCTATAGCATGTCTTGTTGGAAAAATATTCTCATCCAAGCAAACCACAAACACATATGGAAATTCCAAACCTTTAGAGACATGTGCAGTCATCAATAATACTTTATTGTTATCTTTGATTTCATCTTGAGCACTTTGAAGAGCAGCATCGATCAAGAATTCTTCTAGTGAATTTTCTAATAAGTTTCCTTCTTCATCAAAATTATCACTCTCCATGTAATTTCCGAGCAATCCAATTAAAGTACGAACGTTTTTCATCCTAGTATTCTGCTCGTTAGTATCCAAACTATTCTTGTCTTCTTTTGTATCTAAATCATTAACATATTTTTTAAAGCCAATATTATTGAGATAGTGATCGATCACATCTTTTACTTCTTCGGGTTTAGCTTCCTTTAATTGATTGACAGTTTCATCATAAACTGTTTTAAATTCTGTAAGTCTATCGATTAAAGTAGGCTTTAAAGGAATTTCATCTAGATTTTCTATACATGTTTCAAAGTTACTCTTTCCCAATCTGTTTGCTGTTTCCTTTATAATTTCATAAGAAACTGCTCCTATTCCTCTGCTAGGGGCTTTTAAAATTCTAAAGAATGAATAATCATCTTTAGGATTTACTAATAGCTTCATATAGGCCAAAGCATCTTTGATTTCAGCACGGTCGTAGAATTTAAGGCCGCCATAAACAGCGTATGGGATTTTATTTCTAGTCAATGCATGTTCGAAAGGTTGAGATAGATAGTTAGATCTATAAATAATGACTATATCTTTATATTCGACACCATTTCTGTGTAACTCGAGTATTTTATTAATTACCAAACTAGCTTCGCTATCACTAGAATTACAAGGAGTAAATGTTACATCCTTTCCCTCCTCTTCATTAAAAGCTCTCAGGCTCTTATCCAATCTATTGGAATTGAATTTTATCAGCATATTAGCCTTATCCAAGATTTGTTGAGTAGATCTGTAATTCAAATCCAAAGTCACTGTTTGTAAATCAGGGAAATCCTTAGGTAATGAATTTTGAATCAAATTACTATCAGCTCCACGCCATGTATAAATAGTCTGGTCTGGATCACCAACAACTGTCAATGATGTATGACTAGACAGCAAATGCTTAACAAGCTTATACTGAACTGAATCAGTGTCCTGGAATTCATCGATCAGATAAGCGTCGAATTTTCTATGCCATCTCTCTCTTACCTCAGGATAATCATCCAAAATTTTTGCTGTATACATCAAAAGATCATCAAAATCCAATGAGTTATTCTTTTTTAGCAAGCTTTGATATTTCTTATAACAATCAATAATTTCTTTTGGAGTAGCTGGACCAGATGAAGTAAACATGTTTTCATTAACTTCATCAGGAAAAATGCCTTTGTTCTTAAAGAATCCAATCATTTTTGTGATGTTAGATCTTATATCTTTATCATCTAGAATATGTAAATCTAAAAAGACATGTTTAAACAACTCTTTTTGCATTTCATCATCAGCTACACTAAACTGAGAATTGAAGTCTTTTAAAAGTGCACATTCTCTTCTTAAAAATCTATAACAAAAGCCGTGGAAAGTTGCTATCAATGGTCTATGAACAGTTAATGGAGTGCCATTATCTTTCATAATCTTGTCGACTCTTTCTTCCATTTCCTTAGCCACTTTATTGGTGAATGTAATAGCCACAATTCTAGATGGATTTATTTCATTCTCAGAAATCAAATAAGCTATACGATAAGTCAAAACTCGTGTCTTACCAGTACCAGCACCAGCGACAATTCTCAAATGTCTAGCAGTCGAACAGCACGCCTCATATTGGCGTTCATTTAATAAGCCTTTAAAATCAATTCCCATATGTTAAAACCAGCTGTGAAATTATATCAAAAAACAAGCCTTTTTGATTTTGATAAGGCTATTATCTAAAATGAAAATGAAAAAATAGTTTTCAGTCATTATTTAAGCTATAATTCATTATTTACAACTTACCAACAATAATAGCATTGCTAAGTTGAAAAAGGTCAACACAGATGCTACTTAATCGTAATTCCAAAGATTAGAGCAATACTCAGATAAATCATCCATCGGTTTCTTATAAATGTCCTTATTATTAGACATTAAATAATCGAACATATTCATTTTCTCTTCAAAATAGATGTTGTTGAGCGGAAAACCACCTGACAATTTTAAATTATCGACTGTTTTTTGATTAGCTAAAAATAGGCTATCTTTTTCAAATGATTGAACCATTATTTTAGCTTTACAAGACACTAAACTTCTAGCACAGTCGATAGAAGAACCGGTCTTTTGAAACAGAATTGAATTTTGATAATTTGGGCCATAAATAGTAGACAACAACTTTTGTCTATAATTTATAGAAGAGCCATTGGAATCTATATTTTCATTGAATTCTCTAATATCAGTTATAGGAGAAATCAAAGCAATCCCTTTGTAATCTATATTCAAGCTTTCATTCCCAAATAAGGATTGAAATGCTGGAGAATAATTTGATGCAAAGCTCAGCATTCCAAGTTGAGCACCAAATCCAGAACATAGAAGTCCTATTCCTTTATAGGGAGAACCTAAATCTTTGAAATTAAATTTCGTCCATTTGAGAGCTAGATAAATATCTTCCATCACCGCTTTAATACTTCCAATGTTTCCTGAGACTAATGAAGGTGCAACAATAGTAAAGCCTCTCGAAGCTAATTCTTCTAAGAAATCCAAATCAAAAGAATTATCTTTAGATGACCAGATGTCGTGATGAATATAAAAAAGTACTTTATTTGTCTTGTCTTCCGGCCCGAAGAGCACGTGAAGATTTCTCACTCTATTACTTAGAGGAGCGTATTCGAAGGTATCTAATAAGACTTTGTTTCCCATATAGGTCCTCCTACATTAACTTCTACCTATATTTTAACAAAGTTGTTTATTTTGTTAATAGCAATATTTATTATATTTATTTAAATATTATAATTTTAATTCAGGGCTTAAAATTTCTAAGGATAACCAAGGAATTTCTTCATGTGCTGATTCTTCTATTTCATTTATTGTAGTTTCATTATTTATAATTGCTGAACTAATGAATCGTAATTGATTAATTTGATCTTGATCATATCCCAAATCAATCATTGTATTATTTATTTTATCTTTATCATCGTTTCCATAGAATTTAAACAATGAAATATAAACAAATTGATTAAAACTATTTATTGAAGATTGATAAATTATAGAAAGATCTCTTTCTGCTTGAATCATTTCTTTTATATTTTCTATCTCATCTATTAGACTACTGAATTTCTCACTTTCTCCTCCATGATCATTCTCATCAGAATACACCATTAAATCATGGACTTTTCCAAATACTTCATACATGAGGCGAAGACTAGAATCTAAGTGTGAATATCTTCTCATTTCAAGCATGATAAATATGATTTCATTCAATACTTTTATCTCAGTTTCTAGATTGCCATATTCTTTATTCTTATAAATTTTATCGAATTCCTGTTTGCATTTATCAATTGTTTTAAGAAAGTCATCGCCGACTGAAGTTATTAAATCATTCAATATGATAATGATAGCAATATCGGGAATGTCCAATTTAACAATCTTACGTGATAAATCGAATAAGAAATAAGAATAATTAATTGCATCTAATATCAATTCTTTAGTCATTAATGAAGGTGAACTTAAATACTTTTTAAATCCTTTTTTATACTTTTTCATACAATACTCTCTAATAGATTTAATGATCATTAAAGAAAAATAATTGATGATATATTTATCTTTTTTATCGTTGATTTCACCCGTGAGATATATCATTCCATTTCGCCAATACCTCATAGCCGCAGTCAATTTCCCTTTGAATAAAATATCATGTCCTTTCACATATAAAGCGTAAGGATTCATAGCATCTAAAGAAAGAATATCATCAGCATATGAAGTCATCATCTTCATATCAGTTTCACTCATCATCTTATCAAGAGCCATATTCATGAAGTCAATCTTAGATTCGCTGAAGACTGAATAATGGTAACCACAATTTCTACATACAAATACTCCACTTGCTTTATCTAAGCAATCACATCTACAAAACAAACACTTTAAATTCATTATTATTTCCTGCCTTCTCTTATTTATGAAATTAAAAGTTTATTATTTCACTCTTATTTATTGTTTTTTTTATATTAGCACTCTTGTATAAAGTATTTTGCTTGTAAATCAATTGTAAAGATTATTTTAAAATCTATTTATATCAACATAAGTTGTTATATTAATTTACCTTATATGAATATTTAATTTTAAGAATTCTTATTTTTTAGATAATATAATTGCTATGGAAAACTATGATGTTCAAATATCAACTTCCAACTCTCAAAGCTCAAAAATGGATTATAATATGTAAGTTATTTAAAAAAACGGGGTGCAACATGGTTAAGTACATTTTTGTCGTTGGTGGTGTTATCAGTGGTATAGGTAAGGGTATCACTGGATCATCCATCGGTATGTTGATGAAGTCTAGAGGATATGATGTCTTCATGCAAAAACTAGACCCATATCTCAATGTCGATCCTGGAACAATGAATCCTATTCAACATGGTGAAGTTTACGTAACTGAAGATGGTTTTGAAACTGATTTGGATTTAGGACACTATGAAAGATTTACAGACACTGCTTTTGATCGTCGCTCTTCTGTAACTATGGGACAAATCTATTCAACGGTATTAGCCAAGGAAAGACATGGTGACTTCCAAGGACATACTGTTCAAGTTATTCCTCATATAACCAATGAGATAAAGTCTCGTTTCTTCCGTGAAGCCACACCTAATCCAAATAAAACGACTATTTGTATTATAGAAATCGGTGGAACTATTGGTGATATCGAATCTCAGCCTTTCTTCGAAGCTATTCGTCAATTCAAGCATGAAATAGGATATCAAAACGCTATAATCGTCTGTACTACACTAGTTCCATATATCAAAGCTAGCGGTGAACTAAAAACAAAGCCTACACAACAAGCTATACGTACTCTTCAATCCGTCGGATTAAGAGCAGATATTATTGCTTGTAGAAGTGAAGTTGCTTTGGATGATGAAATAAGAGACAAGATTTCATTGTTCTGCGACGTTCCTTCAAATCACGTCTTCGATAATGCAGATGTCCCTACCGTATATGAAGTTCCTCTAATCTTGGAAAAACAAGGAATAGCCAAAGCTATTCTTGAATCCTTAGGATTACAAGACAATGTAGTTCCTAATCATGTAAGATGGGATAAATTAGTAAAGAACATAATCTCTCCTGCTCATAGAGTATCAATCGCTATGGTAGGAAAATATATGGATTTACATGATTCTTATCTTTCTGTAGTCGAAGCTTTAAGACATGCCGGCGCAGCAAATAACACTAAAGTTGACATCAAGTGGATCGAATCTGAAACTTGCGAAACTGGAGATTTAAATCAAATATTTGATGGGGTGGATGGAGTCTTAATTCCTGGTGGATTCGGAAAGCGTGGAACGGAAGGTATGATCAATACCGTAAAGTATGTCCGTGAACATAACATTCCTTTCTTAGGTCTGTGTCTTGGAATGCAGATTGCTTCAATTGAATTTGCTCGTGATGTATTAGGATACACCGATGCAAACTCAACTGAATTAAATCCTGACACAAAGCATCCTGTTATCTATTTAATGCCCGATCAAATGGGTGTCGTAGATATGGGAGCTACCATGCGTTTAGGAGCATACCCTTGTGAATTGGCCAAAGGAAGCTTAGCTGAAAAGCTCTATAAGACTGATAATATTTCAGAAAGACATCGTCATCGTTATGAGTTTAACAACGCATATAAAGATGAATTCAAAGAACATGGAATGGATGTTTCCGGAATTTATCCTAAGAAAGGAATTGCAGAAATCATCGAGCTTAAAAATCATCCTTTCTTCATTGCAACTCAAGCACATCCTGAATTCAAATCTACTTTATTAAATCCTCATCCTTTATTTGTTGGATTTGTTAAAGCTAGCCACGAACATAAGAATCAAAGAAAATTAGCAGAAAAAAATAAAGCTCAATAATTTAAAAGGTCACTTCGGTGACCTTTTAAAAATCCCAAGAATCATAAATATAAAGTCTAGCTTTAATGTGTTATTATTTAAAAGTTAGAGTACAAAAGCAATTTAATAAAATGATAAAAAAACAATCAAATGATTTATATACATTTAACTTTTCAAAAATAGAAGATGAAACTGACATATTAAAAGCAGAGCAAGAAGAGTTGAACAATCAACCTTCGATATTCAAGCAAAACTATGGACTGATGTCATTGGGATTTGCTTTAATAGTATTGGCTATAGTTTTATTAGTCTTAACTATTAAATCTCAAGATTCTTTAATAGCTATGATAATCTTCACTGTATTGAGTTTCATTGGTGGATTCATTCTATTGATTATTCCATTCTTAACATCAAAATACAGATTATGTTCTATACCTTTAATAGAATTAGCGGGAAATGATATTTTCGATGATTTTCATTTCTTGACCACAGACAATACTTTTGATAAAGCTTTACAAACATCCTTCGGTTCAGTTTTCTATGATAAATTGACTGAGAAAAAGGAATTAGAAGTATTAAAAGGAAAATACAAGGACTATTCTTTTACCACATATGACTTTAAAGCTTCTAATCAGTCTATTTCATCTATTCAAAGTAGAATAGAAGGAACTTTGATAAGAATAAGATTTAATACTGGCGTATTAAAACCATCGTATGCAACCACAAACAACCTATCCGATTTCTTCTTGCCGTTAGAAAAACTATCGATAGGTGGTGACGGTATGACCTATTTCGGTGATTCTAAGGATGATTTAAACAATCATATAGATATTAAAAAAATCAAAGATTTAGATCAATTGACAATTCTATCAATCGATCAAAATGGAATATCTGTTTTATTATTTGGAAAAACAATGGATATAAGAAGAATAAAAAAAGGTGAAGTATCACAAGAGAGTTATGAAAATCTCTGTCTAAACTTCAACCCTTTATTAACAGTATTAAACTCTATTCATTAGTCGAATAAGACTTCCCACCATCGAATCCGGATATATGCATATAGCCGGATTTTTTTAATATATTCAATACCATCCAATAAATAATGATTTTAATAGGAGCTTCTATCCACATAAATATCAGGTTATTGAATACACCATAGAAATAAGGAAGACTCATAGTTAAAGAATTCCAATAAGGAAGAAGGCAAATAGAAACGAGTAAAGCAGATGTGATATAAAATGAATAGATGTCTATAAAAGAATAACCTTCTTTTGCCTTTAAAGCATCGGGATTTACACATACTTTTTTACCTCTAAACAACTCATATCTAGGTAATTCATTTCTACTTATATATTTTTCTTTTCCAATGAACTTAGCTAACAACAAAATAACTATAAATGAAACCATTGATAAAGCTATAAGGCCAAAAGTAATTCCTAATCTAATTCCATCATCAAGTATTAACTCATACTTAAAATTTGTCTTTCCATTCGAATAAGAAGTATGAGTATACAAATAAGTAACAGCAATGATTAAACTTACAACATTTAATACTATAGAATAAATGAATTCAATTCTTTTCTTACCATTTAAAATTTTTGATATTACCCAAGGAATAAGACCTATAATTGCAGAGTCTATCGTATATCCAAAGAAATACGCACCGACAGGAAAAGCAGTGGCACCGATCAGATCAGCCCCCGCTCCTACAACCATTCCCCAAATAGGTCCACAGACTAAAGAAGTAATTATGATAGGTAAATTTCCGAGACTAAATCGCATAGAAGGCATTCCGCCAAGTGGTATATAAATAGAGATAAAACGAGCAAAAACAATTGACAACCCCATCATAAAAGCTGAGATTGTCATCTTCTTAAGAAAGTTTATAGCTTTGATTTTATTAGAAGTTTTGGCTCTTGACGACATCGTTGAGCTTCCTCTTTATGTCTCTTTCTTTTATAGTTTCTCGTTTATCGAAATTCTTCTTACCTTTTCCCAAGGCTATCTCTATTTTTACTCGACCTTTCTTAAAATATACTTTAGTAGGAACTACCGTAAATCCGTTTTGTTTCACTTCTCGCATAAACTTATCTATCTGATATTTATGAATCAATAATTTTCTATCTCTTAAAGGTTCATGATTGAATATATTTCCAAACTTATATTCTGGAATATTCATTCCAACAACGTAGGCTTCTCCACCTCTAAAATCGATAAAAGCCCCATTGATAGAGCAGTGACCTGCTCTCATCGACTTCACTTCAGTTCCAGTCAATGACATTCCAGCCTCAAGAAAATCTGAGAGGAAATAATCAAAATGAGCTCTCTTATTTGAAGCTATTAATTTAATTCCCGAATTTTCTTGTGCCATATATATACCTCGACTCTAAAAAACAATTCTAATTATTTGAATTTGATGAATTATCGTTTCCACCATTATTGTTATACTTGGATTTATCGCTATTGTAATTTCTGCTATCGTATGAATGATATCCTTTTCTATCATTATTACGGCGATAAGATCCTCTGCTGTCATCTCTTCCGTGACCATAGCCACCACGTCTATCATCGGAATGACCATAATGTCCATGCTCATTATCATGGTGTCCATAGTTACTATGTCCATATCCTTCTTTTCTATCAGAATGTCCATAGCTTCCTCTATTGTCGTCCTTATGGAAACTCCTATGTCCACCATCCCTATTATCATCTCTATGATATGAGTGATATCCACCTCTATCTCTGTTAAATCCACCTTCTCTTCTGTCAGAAGAATATCTTCTCTCACCGTAATTGTTATTAGAAGCTTCTTCGGAAGAATTGTTCTTCTTATCTATATCGACTGCATAATCACTGTTCAAAGCTTCACGGTTGTATACGTGATATCCTTTTCCACCTCTATTATCAGCACCACTTGAGGCTCCACCAAATCTTGAGAAAGTAGATCCACCGAATTTTCTCTTTCCACCAGCCATACGATAATCTTCATGATGTTGTACAAAGAAAGGAGCTTTAGTAATGACTGTAACATCGTTCTTCTTCAAAGCTTCTAACATCTCAGGAGTCAAATTGACTTCGGACTTCTCCCAGAAGAAAGGAGTACAGAAAGTTATCTTTCTTCTCGAGACATCACATTGGAAAATATCGACATCGATTTCATCACCGATATTAAATTCTCTCTTTGAATCTTTACCCATTGCATTGAGATGCTTCTCATCATAATAATAATGATCATCATCAACATATTCAAAAGGAAGAAGTCCTTCGATTCCATTATCCAAACGAATGAACATTCCAAAGTCTACCAAGGATACGACTGATCCGTGGAATTGTTGTCCGATACGAATAGACATATATTTAGATGACTCGAGATCATCGACACTTCTTTCAATTGTTTGAGCACGCTTTTCATCGGCTGATAAATCATCGCCAAGATTTTTCATCATGTCATATCTAGCTTTCTCATCATATGGCTTCTTATTGAAGACATAATCATGTAGTGTGCGATGAACGATCGTATCTGGATAACGACGAATAGGTGAGGTGAAGTGCAAGTATTCAGGTTCAGCTAATCCGAAGTGTCCGACTTCGTCAGGTGAATAGCGAGCTTTTGCCATTGATCTAAGCATAACTAACGAGACTACTTTCTTAACATTCTCATCTTGAATTCTATTAAGGAATTGAGAAAGAGTATAAGCATTAACTTCCAATGGGAAATCTCTAAACAAACCAAGCTTCTTCAAGAAAGTCTTCAAAACATCGAGTTTCTCTGTAGGTGGATTCTCGTGAATACGATAAAGAGTAGGAATATTTAAAGCATGAATATGCTTAGCAACCTCGCAGTTTGCAATGATCATCATATCCTCGATCATCATCTCTGCAATATCTTGAGTCTTTGTTTGGACATCGATAGGGAATCCATGTTCATCCAAAGTAAAGTGAAGTTCGACCGAGTCCAACTTCATAGCACCTTGACTAGTTCTTCTAGAACGTATTGCATCACCAGCTTCCTTAAGAACATCAAGCATGCCTTGAATTTCAAGACTGAGATTATCAGCTGTTCTATTCTTGTACCATTCATTTACTTGTCTGTAAGTCAAACGTCCATGAGAACGGATAACTGAAGGATAGATGTCACTCTTTATAACCTTTCCATCTCTTCCAACCTGCATTCTACAAGTAATAGCTAAACGATCCACATTAGGATTCAAAGAGCAGATTCCGTTTGATAATTCGACAGGCAACATAGGTACGACACGATCAGCTGTATAGATTGAAGTTCCTCTCTTTTGAGCTTCTTCATCTAGAGGATGACCAGGCTTTACATAGTGAGCGACATCAGCGATGTGTACACCTATTTCCCACCCATATTCAGCTCTTTTAGCAGATACAGCATCATCGAAATCACGAGAATCATCGCCATCTACAGTAACGACGCATTCTTCTCTCAAATCGGTTCTATCAACATAATCTTCAGGTTGAAGAGTTTGAGGAATAGCCTTAGCTTCATTCAATACTTCTTCAGGAAAGTGAATAGGTGCATCATTCGCAGCAATAATTTCAGAAATATCGGATCCCACTTCTCCAGCCTTGACCAACATCTTATCGATTCTAACATCGATTTCAGTAAGCTTTCTTTCCAAAATTGTTGCACTGCAATAATCACCGATTCCAACATTTTCAGCACAATTCTCAACAACTTTAACCTTGACTTGTGCTGCTTCAAGATAAGGTATAACCAATGTAGACTCACCTTCAGTCTCCAAGCGATAATTACCTTTAATCTCTTCTACAGGCTTAAGAGTTGCGACAAATGTACAATTTCTAGGACCGAATTTATCTATATCTACATAAACATAAACATAATCGCCTAAAAGCAATGTCATTGCATCAGCACCGCTCAAACGAACATCCATGTGATCTTCACGAAGTAATCTCATATAGACAAATGAAGCTTTCTTCAATACTACTTGGCAGAGATGCAATCTATCGTGTTCTATATCTCTATATTTATCACCATCGTAACAAACTAATCCCGAAAATATCAAATCCTTCATAATTCTAATGAATGTTTCATTAGATACAGGTGATAAGTTCATCAATTCTTCTGGCGTTTTATCGCCTTCTCTCAATGCATTCAAAACATCTTCTTTGGTCATGTTTTTCCCCCTATGTCTTTCCTAGCTCGCTAGGGACCTTAAATTATTTATTACTTCAACTTTATAATTATACGCTACATAACAAATTGAGATACAAAAAGCGAAATCATACCTCTTTATATATGTATTTTTATATGAAAAAAGCTGCAATGAAATTCTGCAGCTTAAGTCTATTTACTTATCTTTCTTGAATAATTTTATTATCTTGGTAGGGATGCTTTCTTCTTTATTTGTAGGATTCTCATTCTTCAATCCTTCTCCGATAAATCCAATTCCATATCCGGCATCACCGAGATGAACCGTAAATAATGGCCCAACTCCATCAAATACAATGTAATCCAAGTCTGGATATAAATCAGTCACTTTCTTTATTAAGTTGTTAGTCAAATCATCCTCACCCATATGCACAAAAGACATATAGACATGTTTGAACTTATTCATAGCTTCTGCAATTTTATCTAAGAAATACTTATCGACATCATTGAATGTTCTTACTTTTTTCTCAGCCTCTAAACTGCCTTTAGTTTCATTTATCCCAATAATAGGTTTGATCTTCAAGAAAGCTCCGACAATAAATGAAAACCTAGATAATCTTCCACCTTTATACAAAGGCTCAAGTGTCGACAATGTCCAGCATTCATGGAATGTAGGAGCTATTTCTTTTGCCTTAGCAACCACTTGTTCAAAGGTAAAACCTTGCTCTGAATATTTAGCGAGAATCGCTACTAGCAAAGCTAAACCATAATTAGCTTCAAACAGTTCCAAAACGACGACATGTTTTTGCTTTTCCTCGTCTAGCACTTGTCTTCCCATCACAGCAGATTCATAAGTGTGCGAGATGGATTTATTCATAGGTAATACAAGAATGTCCTTGTACCCTTCATCAAAAAGTTTCTCGTAGGCTTGAGCAAATTCAGCAGGTGATGGACAAGCTGAATGTACATTTTTGTTTTCTTTTAAGGCCTGAGCTATTTCTTCAGAAGTCCATTCATTTTCAGGCTTATTCAAATTTTCGACAGTTATAGAAAGAGAGACTTTTTCAACTCTAACTATATCGGTTATATCTTTATTTAATGCTGTAGTAGAATCTACAACGAATGCATAATCTTTATTTTGAGACATGGCTTTTACTCCTTCTTTAAAATCCATATATATATCATACTTTAAAAAAAGAGTTTTTTCTATTCTATGGTTTTAACAACTCAAAAAGAATACCATTAAAGAATTTATAATAAAAATAGAAATTGTTTTAGGCTTTGTATGATTTTTGTGGCACAATAATCTTTGAGAAAGAGAGAACGAAATGGGAAAACTAAGAGACTTAACTGAAACAATCGTATCTTCATGGGCTTTTCCCGCTCTTTTTGGAATTCTCAGTTTCTTTGGATGGGTCACCAAATTTGCTTGGCCTTTCGCAATAGCAGAAGCTATTCTTTGCTTCCTTCCTTTAATAACTATGACAGGAAGAGCTTATCAAGCTCCTTTAATCATGTTTGTTCCAATAATATCTGAGAACATTTCTTTTTCAAATATTCCTGTATATTGTTACATAGTACTAATAGCTTATGTAGCTTCATTAGTTGCTTATATAGCAATAAATAGATGTAAATTCAAAACATCTTTTCCTTTTTTTGCTTTCCTATCTTTAATTCTAGTCTTCCTCATATCTTGCATCATAAGCATAGTTAAAACAGAGCAATATGTTTCAAGTGCTATATTCTTCGTCATCGGAATGTTATTGGTTTTGATGATAGCAACACTAAACTGCGATGTTATGGAAGAACACAAGGATAGTTTTTCCTATCTATCAAAATGCTTAGCAATGCTATCAATTTTGATATCATTAGAAATATTCTCATATTATATTTGGAATCCCAATGACTTATTTGCTGAGACTTTCCAACTTGGTTGGGCAAATAAAAAGTCGATGGTTTCAACAATCATGACTCTTTGCTTGGCTTCATATGGAACTCTTATATTTCATAAGAAGATCGAATCTATCACCTCAATAATTTCTTTGATTGGAATCTTATTGCTAGCAAATCCATCAGGACTATTAACTATGATCATCGGATTCATTCCTTTGATTTTGATTTCCTTTAGAAGTTACGGAAAAGCTTATCCTTATATAAGCCTAGGTTTGTGTTGCTCATTCGTAGCTATATTTGCAATTCTATTAGGATATGTATCTGGATTTAGAGAATTGTTTATCGAATCGATCAAATCATTAAATCCATCAGCATCGATCAATTCACAACTATACAATTATGGAATAGAGGGATTCAAATCAAATCCATTGTTCGGTCCATCAGCACAAGGATTAGTAGGAACATTTGCTGGTTCAACTACATTAGAAGGAACTATAACACCTTTAAAAAACACATTAGTAACTACACTATATATGGGTGGAATAATAGGGCTTATCGCTTGGATAATATGTGAGATATCAGTTTATTCAACTTGTTTTTTAAGAAAATCTCAAGATAAGTGGGTTTTCTTATTCATGCTTTTAGTTTCAGATTTCATAGGAATTACTGATAACTCTTTATTCAATTTATATTTTCTCGGTATATATTTGCTCAGCATCTCAGCTTTTCAAAATTCATTTTTATATAGCAAAGTCAAAATCAACGATAGATATTATTCTTTAACTACCAAAAATAATTATTGATATATAAATTTATATATTAGATTAATTTTTAAATTCAAAAAGCCGCATCGCTGCGGCTTATTTATTTAGTCCTTCTTAGGAGCAGGAATTACATCACAGCCCATGTATTTTCTCAAAGGCTCAGGGATTGTAATAGATCCATCAGCATTTTGATAATTTTCCAAAACAGCTGCGACTGTTCTTCCAACGGCTAATCCAGATCCATTTAATGTATGGACCAATTCAGGCTTAGCATCTTTGCTTCTCTTAAAACGAATTGACATTCTTCTAGCTTGGAAGTCTGTATCGTTAGAGCAAGAAGAGATTTCCTTATAGGAATTATATGAAGGAAGCCAAACTTCGAGGTCGAAGCATTTGGCTGCTGAGAATCCCACATCACCGGTAGAAAGACATACACGACGATAAGGAAGTCCCAAAGCTTCGAGAATAGACTCAGCTTCTCTAGTCAAATGCTCAAGTTCATTGAATGAATCCTCAGGCTTTGCAAATGTGACAAGTTCAACCTTTTGGAATTGATGCTGACGAATGATACCACGAGTATCACGTCCTGCCGCACCAGCCTCAGCTCTAAAACATGAAGAATAAGCGCAGAATCTAACAGGAAGTTCTTCATTAATGATTTCGCCACGATAATAATTTGTAACAGGAACCTCTGCAGTAGGAATAAGCCAGAAATCACCTTCAGTTTGATTGTCTACGTGGTAGGCTTGATCCTTAAACTTAGGAAGCTGACCTGTTCCAGTCATAGTCTCAGTATTGACCATATAAGGAGGAAGAATTTCAGTGTATCCATGAGATGTGTGGTAGTCGAGCATGAAAGCAGCACAAGATCTCTCAAGTCTAGCAAACAATCCTTTATAGAAAGTGAAACGAGGTCCAGCGACCTTGACTCCTCTTTCAAAGTCGAAATCACCATCAGCCAATCCTAAGTCCCAATGAGATTTAGGTTCAAAGCCTTCAGCCTTGAAGTCTCTAGGTGTTCCCCAGTATTTAACAGCCTTGTTGAAAGAATCATCAGTTCCTATAGGAAGTGAAGGATCGGGAAGGTTAGGCGTCTTCAAAAGCATTTGACGAATCTCTTCATCCAATTCCAAAGCTAATTTATCGTCAGCTGCAATCTTGTCCTTAGATTCACTGACTTTCTTTTTCAATTCGTTAGCTTCTTCAATCTTTTTCTCAGCCATCAAAGCACCGATTTGCTTTGAAGCTGAATTTCTCATAGCCTTCAAATCATCTCTTTCCTTGATAGCTGCATTTCTCTTGTTGACCAACTCAGGCAACTGTCTCAAATAGCTGTAATCACCATTACGGGTGTTCAGTCTTTCGATAACCTCATCGAGGTGTTCGATTACATAATTTTTATCAAGCATGGGTTTCTCTCCTCTTTGCAAATAATTAGTATAAACTACTTCTCTTCTTTCGGCGAAACGATTTCACTTTTTATAACATCGATAAACTTATGATCATCGTCATTTTTTATCTTCGTCAATAAATCAGAACTAGCCACATCAGATATAGGGTTATGCTTTAAGTCTTGAAGAGATTCATAGATTCCAACTGGAGATTCTTCGATAGCAATGAAGTCAGTTCCAGCTTGAATCTCTGTTCCGACCAAAGGAATATCTACAGCCAAGATTGGAACATTAGATGCTATGGCATCAAGAATTACAATCATGTCCATAAACCATCTCTCAAGAATTACCACCGCACTAGCCGAAGCAATTCCTGATGGATACAATTCGTCTCTCATTCCAATTTCATAATACAAATTAGGAATCTTTTCAGTTATCCATCTATGTTTCAAAGAACCAGATGACATGTCGACAAACACAAACGTGACCTCCGGAACCATTCTAGCTAGAGACTGAGCCTTCTTGAATGAATCGGTACAACCTAAAACGATAATAGAACGAGAATCATTAGAAATTCCAAAATACTTATTAAAAGTTGTCTTTTCTAAAGAAGATATGGATGTTCTTTGATTCATCGGCTTTGAAAACCAGCTGATATTAATAGGTGTAACTACGCTAGATTTCTTCAAGAACTCCATTTCGCCTTTGGTTTCTACACAAATCAAATCGACCTGGTTCAAACTCTTAATATTGGTCAATATCAATTCATTTTTCTTCTCTTTGAAATTGGCATGATCACCGAAAGGAATTGCGATAATCTTTTTATTGAATTCTTTAGCAGCACCTCTAACTTTAGAGAACAGCTTTAGAGTAACCAATAAAATTACATCACAACTTTCAATATCCTTATAGTCTGTGACAATTTCAACATTTTCGCTTCTCAAATAATCTCTCAAAAAGTTAACCGTAGGAAATTTTCCGACATCTTTAGTGTCCTTCTTATAGGCTAAGAAAACCCTTAAAGTTTTATCAGATATCATCATTTTCTCCTGAGCCATCATCAGATCCACCATCACCCTCAGATCTATGCAACATTTCAGTTAAAGCTGCATCAATCTTATTTTCTGATTCTTCTTGTTCTTCTTCCTTAGCAGCTTTTTCATCGCTTTCTTTAGCTGAGGTATCGATTGATTCATCAGAAGGAAGAATAGAAATAGAAGCGATATTTTCATTGTCTCTCAAAGTGACTAGCTTAACGCCTGATGTGTAACGTCCATGTGTAGGAAGTTGTGTTAAAGATGTGCGCATCAAAGTACCACCATCGGTGATAATAAGAATTTGTTCATCGCCATGAACGACACCCATGGTAACCAAGCCACCGGTTCTATCGCTTTCCTTTAATGTCTTTACACCCTTGGCGCCACGAGATGTCTCTCTATATTCATCGATGGGTGTGAGTTTGGCAATACCCTTACTAGAAACAGTCAAAACCATATTTCCTTCTTTTGATGTTGCAAGACCTATAACCTTACCACCATCGAGGTTGACACCTTTGACACCAGTGGCTGTACGTCCCATCGAACGAACATCGCTTTCATCGAACATACAAATTTTTCCATTAGATGTTCCTATCAAAATCTTTGCCGATCCATCAGTAGCTTTGACACTGAATAACTCATCACCTTCACGAACATTGAGTGCAATCTTTCCTGCTTTGTTGATATATTCGTATTCTTCGACTGAAGTTTTCTTAATAATTCCATTATCGGTTACAAACACTAGATACTTTTGATCGTGTGCATCGACTGACAATATTTCAAGGACACGCTCATCTTTAGCAAGACTCAAGAAGTTGATAACTGGAATTCCTTTAGAAGTTCTACTTCCTTCAGGAATTTGATATCCACGTACTCTATATACTTTTCCAACGGATGTGAATAACAATACGTCTCTCTTAGTTCTAGAAAGGGTCAAGATAGAAACTTCATCATCATCCTTAGTGGTCATTCCAGCGACACCGATTCCACCACGATTTTGCATCTTGAACTCATCAGGACTCATTCTCTTGATGTATCCATTCTTTGTCAAAGCGATGAGTATGGACTTATCGGCAATCAAGTCTTCATCTTCTTCACTTGTGACGATATCAGAAATCTCTGTTCTTCTATCATCACCGAACTTATCAGAAATTTCCTGCATTTCTTTCATTAAAACAGAATCTAGATATGCAGCATCAGAAAGGATGTGATTGTATTCGAGCATATCCTTTTCATGACCGGCTTTTTCATCTGAAAGCTTATCTCTTTCAAGTCCAGTCAATTTTCTCAAAGTCATGTCGAGAATAGCTTTTACTTGTTCATCATCAAAGTTAAATCTCTCTTTCAATTTGATGCTGGCTTCTTCTTGAGTTTTGGATCCACGTATCAAAGAGACTACTTCATCGACATTGTCACAAGCTTCAATCAATCCATCCAAAATATGAATTCTTGCTTTAGCTTTATCTAAGTCGAATACTGTTCTACGTCTCACTACTTCTCTTTGGAACTCTATATATAATTCCAAAGCTTGTTTCATATTCAAAACACGAGGTGTTCCTCTATCCAAAGCCAACATATTGACTGGGAATGAAGATTGAAGCTTTGTATATTTGAATAAATGATTCAAAACTATATCGACATTGGCATTTTTCTTCAATTCGATAGTGAACTTAGTTCCAGTCTTTTCATCAGAATAGTCTGCGATGCTTTGAATGTCTTCCAAAGTCTTATTTGCACATAATTCCATAATGGATTTAGCCAACAATTTCTTATTGACCATATATGGAACTTCAGTGAAAACTATAGATGTACGACCATCTTTATTTTGTTCTAAATGATAACGTCCTCTAACTTTGACATTACCGGATCCTGTTTCGAAGTAATGTTTGATTCCACTTCTTCCACAGATGATTCCACCACCTGGGAAATCGGGTCCTTTGATGTATTCCATCAAATCGACAGGTTCCAATGAAGGATTCTTCATCAAAGCAATAATAGCATTGAATGTCTCTCTCAAGTTATGAGATGGGATATTGGTCGCCATTCCGACAGCAATTCCTTGACTTCCGTTAATTATCAAATTAGGAATTCTAGCAGGCAATACTACTGGTTCTTGTCCGTCTCCATCATAAGTGTCGACAAAGTCGACTGTATTCTTATACATATCACGGACCATCTGAAGCGACAACTTGTTGAGTCTTGCCTCAGTGTAACGGTAAGCAGCTGGATCATCACCATCTTGTGAACCATAGTTTCCATGTCCTTGAACCAACATGTAACGAACAGCGAAGTCCTGTGCTAGACGAGCCATAGCTTCATAAATAGAGCTGTCACCATGTGGGTGATATTTACCCATGACGTCTCCGACGATACGAGCTGATTTCTTAAAAGGCTTATCCGGCCACATACCCATAGTAGCCATGCCGTAGATGATACGACGTGTAACAGGCTTCAAACCATCTCTAACATCAGGAAGAGCACGAGCAGTAATAGTACTCATAGCATAATCGAGGAATGATGTTTTGACTTGGTCATCCAAAGGTGCATCTTCCAATCCACCTTGAATGCCTTCGACTACGCCTTCAAGGCCTTTTCCTTTAACTTTACTAACCTTCTCTTCTTCCTCTTCTCGATCATCGTTCATAGCCTTCGACATTTCTGAATCGATATCTTCAGGAGAAAGTGTATCTTCTTCGTCTTCGATATCTTTCTTATCTTTATTTTCTTCAGCCATATTTATCTCCTTTCTATCGACTAAATATCGAGGTTCTTAACAAACTTTGCATTGGCTGTGATAAATTCCTTACGAGGTTCAACAGATTCACCCATCAAATCGGTAAGAGCGTTATTCGCAGCTTCTGCATCTTCGACAGAGACTTGTTTCAACTTTCTAGCACCACGAATCATAGTTGTCTGAGCCAATTCAGAAGGATTCATTTCACCTAATCCTTTGTAACGATTCAATGTATATCTAGCATTTTCAGGCAAATGTTTCTTCAATTCAGGAAGCTCTTCTTCACGGAAACAATAGTAATTATGTCCTTGATATCCAAGCTTATATAGAGGAGGAACAGCGATATAGACGTGTCCGCCCTCCACCAAAGGTTTCATAAATCTATAGAAGAATGTCAACAACAATATTTGAATATGAGATCCGTCGACATCAGCATCGGTCATGATGATAACTTTGTCATACTTAATCTTAGTTATATCAAAATGCTCTCCAGATCCTGCGCCAATGCATTGAATCATGTTCATGATTTCAGCATTCTTTTCAATACGCATGACCTGAGCTTTTTCTACATTGAGAATCTTACCTCTCAAAGGAAGAATAGCTTGGGTCTTAGCGTCTCTTCCCTTCTTAGCGGAACCTCCTGCAGAGTTTCCCTCAACGATGAATAATTCTCTTTCTTTAGGGTCTTTGGATACACAATCGGCCAATTTGTCGGGCAACGATCCAAATCCCATAGATTTCATCTGAGCGTTCTTTCTCGCTTTCTCAGCGGCTTTTCTACCTTTATAGGCAGTCAATGAACGATCGAAGAACAGCTTTCCTTCCTTAGGATGCTCCAAAAGCCAGGTTTTGAGGTTATCACCGACAATAGATGAAGCGTCTTTTCTAACTTCACTGTTACCAAGCTTTCCTTTTGTCTGTCCTTCGTACTCAGGATCCGGATGCTTAACAGACAAAACAACGGTCAAGCCTTCACTCAAATCATCAAAGCTGAAGTTTTCATCGCTATCTTTTAACCAGCCCTTATATTTATAAAAAGAATTCAATTCACGTCCTAAAGCTAAACGGAAACCTTCTACATGTGTTCCACCTTCAGGTGTATTGATATTATTGCAGAATGAACGAATGTTGAATAAAGAGCTTCTAGTAGGCTGTAAAGCACATTCTACGAACACCCCATCCTCAGCACGTCCCTCAAAATAAGGAATTTCTTCGAATAAAGGATTTCTTCCTTGGTTGATATAAGAAACATATTCTTTGATACCACCATCATATTTGAAATCATCTCTTGCGATATCGTTAGGATTTCTTAAATCTTCAAGAGATAATTCGAGTCCTTTATTTAAGAAGGCTGTTTGTCTAAGACGATCACGAATGGTCGAGTAATTATAGACCGTAGTTTCTTTGAAAATTGTAGGATCTGGTGAGAATTCAACATCTGTTCCCGTCTTTTCCAATGGGCAGTCTCCGATGATTTCAAGTCCATTAGATACGACGTGTCCGCCATTTTCAAATCTAATTTGATGAATCTTTCCACCACGATAGACAGTGACAGTCAATTTTGTAGACAAAGCGTTGACAACTTTAGCACCGACACCATGAAGACCTCCAGATACCTTATATCCAGTCCCACCTTCAAATTTTCCACCGGCGTGAAGATCAGTGTATGTAGTTTCGACAGCACTCTTTCCTGTAGCTTTGACTATATCACAAGGAATACCACGTCCATCATCAGTTACTTTAATGCTGTTTCCAGGAAGAATAGAAACATGGATGTGATGGCAATATCCGGCCAAAGCTTCATCAACTGCGTTATCTACAATTTCTCTAACGAGAAGGTGAAGTCCTCTAGATGAAGTGGATCCGATATACATACCAGGACGTTCACGAACAGGCTCCAATCCCTTTAAGACCTTAATATCATCAGCTGTATAGTCTCTCTTAGCTCTGATGGCTTCCTGCTCTTGTTGAGCAGTAACATTTTCGAATTTGACTTCTTCTGAGGAAAAATCTTCCGGTTTGGTCTCATCGATAACCTTCATGGTCTCCTCGGTCTTTTCTTTCATTCCAGGAGCTTGCCTAGATAATTTTGCTATCTTAGCCTGAACCTTTTCCTTCTCCTTGGCTGAGATTTCAGTTTCAATAGCTGTAGTATCCTTTGTTATCTCGATAACATTTCCGTCGGCACCTTTTACTACAGTCTTAACTGCAACTGTAGGATCTTCTTTTCTCTCCTTCTCTAATTCGTCTTTGTTAGCCATTTTATTGACCTCCTTTTTCTTCATCTACAACATCAGACTTTATTTCTATAACATTCACCTTTTCAGCATCCTCATCCAAACTGGAGCCTGAGAGGAGAACTTGTTGAAATCCTTGTATCGTATCTAATAATTTTTTCTGCTTCTCAGTATCCAAATCAGACATCACATCATCGAGAACCAATATTGGATCCTCACCTCTCTTCTCTTTAATCATTTCGGCCAGCGATAGAGTCACCGAAAGAGAAGCTAATCTATTTTGACCTTGAGAACCGTACGAGCCTAAAGGTTTGTCGTCCAAGTAAGCCACCAGGTCATCTCTATGGGGACCGATCATAGTCATTCTATGAATTCTCTCATATGATTTCTTTCTATCATATTGAGCAATCATCTTCCTCGTATAAGTCTCCATATCGTCATCCACTATGGTGTTAGTTCTATAAGTGAATCTCAACTTAGAAGAGCTACCGAACAACTGCTGAAAGTATTTGTCTCCTTTAACACCCAATTCTTTTATCAAAGAAAGTCTACTTTGAACTAAAGGAAAACTAACCCTTATAAGTTCATTAGTCAGCACACCGACAATTTCATCATCTGCCATAGTGACGAGGGCTTGATTTCTCTCTCTCAACACTTTTCTATATCTTTGAAGGCTATACAAATATTTAGAATCTATGGAGCTCAATGTTTCATCCATCAATTTTCTTCTCTCCGATGGTTCGTCTTTAAAAAGAAACACTGATTTAGGTTCAAACACCATGGTTAAGACAGTTCCAACAAAAGAAGATAATGTCTTAGCTTTCTTTCCATCCACTTTTATTTGCTTGCCTGAAGTAGTAAGAGTGGCTTCTACTTGTTTAGAATATTTTTCACTCTCACAAGTAAATATGCCCTTTACATATGCTTTAGAACAAGAGTTTCTAATCAAATCTCTATCTGGAGATTTTCTAAAAGATCTAGCGAAAGAAAGATAAGATATAGCTTCCAATAGATTTGTCTTTCCACAGCCGTTTTGACCAGTGATGAAATTCAACCCAGGTTTCAACTGATAAGAAACTTCTTGAAAGTTTCTCCAGTCTTTAACTTGAATAGAATCTATCTTCATTAAATAACTTTGATAACTAAGTCTTCTACTGTAACAGTATCACCTTTTCGAATCTTAGCACCTCTACGATTTTCGGAATGGTCATTGACTTTAACAGGGTTTTCCGCTAAATAAACTTTAGCTTGTCCACCCTTCTCAAGAACACCGAAAATTTTCAAAATTTGTTCGAGTTTTATATACTCACCTTTAAGTTGAAATTCTTTCTCCATAAGAATTTTAGCCTCCTAAAAATCATGCTTAAAAAGCACGTATATATTATAATATATATAATATAAAGATAAGCTACTTTCCATAATATAAGTCTTTATTTCTATTGCTTACATAAAGCAAAGACAGAACTATGAGTCTATTCAAATATGTGACAAAATCAGGGGTTAAAGTCTTAATTCCTTATAATAAACTATTAGAGAGAAACTCTCTAAAACAAAATGGAGGATTTATAAGATGAAAATAGATGCTTTATCGATATATATGACATTTACAACATTCATAGTTGAATTATGGAAACTTCATAAGTTGACTTTTAGACAAATAGCCACAGAAACAGACCCTAGTATGATTCAAGGACAAATATCGTTGGATCAAGCCTACGAAGAGGAGTTCTCCCAAATCATTCTTCCTTACAACACCAAGGAATATACAATCGACCAGGCTAAAGAGATTCTAATGAAATATGCATCCATATATCCGGAAGTAGTAAAGCATATGAAAGAGTACAAGAAGATGGTCGACAATGATTTAGAATCCACAATCTCTGAAATTCAATCTTCAAATCTCTACAAAGAGAAGAAGCCTTATGAAAAGGAACTATATGGGGATTTCGATTAAAGCTCATCAAAGGAGTAATAAAATGAAAATAGATGCAACCTTAATATTTCTAACATTTACGAAGTTTATCTATAGAATGTGGGAGAAACATCCTCGTGTTTTTAGTCAATTAGCGGATGAAACAGATCCTGAGTTATTAGGCGATGGTCTTTTATTAGACCTAGCCTACGAAGAGGAGTTCTCACAGGTCATTCTTCCTTACAACACCAAGGAATATACAATCGACCAAGCTAAAGAAATCTTGATGAAGTATGCGTCCATCTATCCTGTAGTCGTAAAGCATATGAAGGAATACAAGAAGATGGTCGACAATGATCTAGAATCCACCATCTCTGAAATTCAGTCTTCAAATCTCTACAAAGAGAAGAAGCCTTATGAGAAAGAACTATACGGAGACTTCAACTAACTATTAATGCTAAGACAATTTAGTAAATTATTTTAAGTTGTTAATTTAAAAATTGTATGATTTAATTTAAAAAGCTATGCACTTAGCATAGCTTTTATATTTACTTAAACAATTTCTTGAATGAAGCTGATTTAGAAGGCTTGATAGATTGAGATGCAGCTTCTTTTTCGGCTGAATCAATTTCGACTTCAGCCACATTAGCTGCAGCTTCTTCCAAAGATTTACCTAGCTCTAATTGAGCTTTCATCTTCTCTTCAATCTTGACTTCGTTTGCTTCCTTCTCGGCATTGACGATGTCGTCATGCTTCATCTCTTCTTTATATTTTGCTATCTCTTCAGAGTTAGCTAACACCCAGTGACCAGGAACTATCTCTTGGAACGTAGGCTTCTCTTTAGAATAGTCATGCATAGTCTTAGGATCATATTTGATTCTATTTCTATGTCTTTCTAATAAAGGATCAGGACGAGGAATAGCGGAAAGCAAAGACTTTGTATAAGGATGCAAAGGATGCTTAAATAGCTCATCGGATGAAGCTAATTCAACCATATCACCGAAATACATGACTGCGATTGTATCACAGAAGTATTTGACGACTGATAAATCGTGAGCGATGAACATGATTGAGAGATTTCTCTTAACCTTCAATTCATTAAGCAAATTGATAATCTGAGCACGAATGGAGACATCCAAAGCTGAGATTGGCTCATCACATAGCAAGAGCTGAGGTTCCATAACCAAAGCACGAGCGATTCCGATACGCTGACGCTGACCACCAGAGAATTCATGTGGATAACGAGAACAAAAATCAGGAATCAATCCGACTTCTTCCAAAGCCTCTACAACCTTCTCGTGATTCTTCTTTTTATTGTAAGAGCCCTTAATCTTCAATCCTTCCTGAATGATGTCTTCGACAGTCATTCTAGGATCCAATGAATCGATAGGATCCTGGAAGATCATTTGGATTTCGCTCATCAAGTGTTTATCGACATGAGTGTTATCGTAATGAATTTGTCTAATTCTAGCTTTTTGCTCAATCTTAGTGTTTGTAATAAATTTCTTAATCTTAGAGATTTGCTCATCCTTTTCAGCTTTGCTGAGACTAGAATCAGCTTTGATTTCTTTAATCTTAGCTTCACCTTTAATCTTGGACCATTTAATCTCCTTACGATTCCATCTATCACCGGCTGCAATTCTGATACCTTTATAATAAATAGAACCAGAAGTTATTTGTTCCAAACGGATGATGGATCTTCCTGTGGTCGATTTACCACATCCAGATTCACCGACCAATCCAAATACTTCACCTTTATGAATTTGGAAATTTGTGTTATGAACAGCCTTCAAATAGAACTTATGTCCCATCTTTCCCATTGGGAAGAAGACTTTTAAATGGTTGACTGAAAGGATAACATTGTTATCAGTATATTCAGGCTTTACTTTAACATGTCCTTTATGAACAGGAATCTCGAGCTTGGATTCATCAAAACTATGCTCTCCATCATCTTCAGTCATCACGCTTTTTACAACTCTGCTTCCACCAGAAGCAGTGTCCAAAGAGTTGGAATTGAGATCTTGAAGAGCTTTCTCACTTGGAGAAATACTATCTTTTTTATTTTCCACGTCGCTCATATTCTTCCTCCTTTTCCAAAGCCTTTGCAATACGAGTTGTCACGATTGCAGGTGGCTCAACCTTAGGTGCTCCTTCATAGAGTAACCAAGTGGCAGCAAAGTGTGTTGGTGACACTTGATAGAAAGGAGGTTCGTATTTGTAATCGAGTCCGATAGCGTATTTGTTTCTATCAGCAAACGCATCTCCCACAGGTGGATTGACAAGGTTAGGAGGTGTTCCAGGAATTGCATCAAGCTTTTCTTTAGAATCTACATCAGGAATAGATGAGAGCAAAGCCCATGTATAAGGATGCTTAGGTTCGTAGAATATCTCACAAACCTTTCCTATTTCAACAATCTTACCAGCATACATGACCGCAATTCTATCAGCCATTCTAGCAACGACACCCATATCATGTGTAATGAATATGACCGACATATGACGCTCAGCTTTAATCTTGTTAATCAAGTCGAGAATCTGCGCTTGAATGGTGACATCCAAAGCAGTTGTAGGTTCATCACAAATCAAAATTTCAGGATTAGCAGTCAATGCGATAGCGATGACTATACGCTGACGCATACCACCAGAGAATTCAAACGGATATTGCTTGAATCTCTCTTCAGGTTGAGAAATTCCAACTTCCTTCATGACCTTCAAAGCCATTTCTTTAGCTTGAGCTTTAGAAATCTTTGTATGGCTTTCAAAGTCATACTTTATCTTCTTAATTTCAGCATCGATTTCAGCAATCTGTTTATTCTTTTCTTCTTGAGATAAAGAAGATTTGTTTATCTCAGACTTCTTTACTTCACATTCTTTGATAGAAGCATCTCTCTTCTTAACAAGTTCTGCCTTATATTGCTTTGTAGCTTTTTTAGCTTCTTTCTTCTTGTTTTCCAAATCTTTCTTAAGGCCGGGTTCTATATCTTTGAAATGTTGCTTTGCTTCGGCAATCTTAGTTTTATTATTAGCTTTGATTTCTTTATACTTAGCATTGATTTCAGATTCTCTTTGTTTTCTATATTCAGCGATTTCCTTATCAGATTTTCCGTCTTTCTTAAGGTTATAGAGAACATCATCAAGTTTGCTCAACTCATCTGTTCTATAGAGATCAGGCTCACTCTTCAACTGATAAATCGTATAGTCTCTAACAGTGATAGCATTCTTATATGCTGTATGTTCTTTAGAAATATAATTCTCGAAGTATCTCTTCAAAATATTTCTATTGACCATTGTAGTCTCAACGATTTGAGGACCAATCTTCATGATAGGATTCAAAGCAGAAAGAGGATCTTGGAAGATCATTCCAATCTTGTTTCCACGAATTCTATGGAATTCATCTTCAGAAATCTTCGTCATATCCTCACCTTGGAACATGACACTACCACCTTCGATGATAGCTTCCTTAGATAGAATTCCCATCAAGGTCTTACATGTAGCACTCTTACCAGATCCTGATTCACCGACGATACAAAGAGTCTCTTCTCTATGTAAATCAAATGAAACTCCTCTGACAGCATGAACGATACCAGAATCAGACTTAAATGAAACTCTCAAATCTTTGACTGAAAGGACGACAGGAGATTTGGAATAATCGATTCTATCGTATTTATTAAAATCTATTGCCATTTTTAAGCTCCTTTCGTCGATGGGTTGAATGCATCTCTCAAACCTTGTCCAAACAATTCAAATGATATCATCAACAAAGCGATGATAATTGAAGGCCAGAGAATCAAGAGAGGATCAGTCAATAAGTATGCTTGGTTATCGCTCAATATTCTTCCTAATGAAGTGATATCAGTGAATCCCAATCCCAAGTAAGCTAATCCAGCTTCAGAGTAAATAATAGAAGGAATCATCAAGACTGTAGAAGTGATGATTGTACCCATACCATTAGGCAAGATATGACGGAAGATAAGTCTTCCATCAGTAGCACCCAAGGACCTACTAGCTAAGACGTATTCTCTTCGCTTAAATCTATAGAACTGCGTTCTCGTAATACCCGAGACACCGATCCAGCCGCTGAAACACATACCGAAGATGAATATGAACCAGTTTCTACCAAAGACGACCAAGAACAAGGTCAAGAGAACCATTAAAGGAACACCGCTGATGATATCGACGATACGTTCCATGATGATATCGACTGCTCCTCCGAAGTATCCAGAAATAGAACCCCAAATCAAACCGAAGATAAAACAGAAGATAAAGACACAGACAGCCATTCCTAAAGAATACAAGGTACCAGTAGCTGTGACCTTCAACAAGTCATAACCCTTCTTATCTGTTCCTAGAATATGGATAGGATAAGATGAATATCCAAGCTTCTTCCATTTAGTCATAGTCACATAGAATTCAACCGTGTTGACCTTACCGGAAGTAGCTTTGACAATGATAGGATTGTCATCGATGATGAAAGGAACTTCACCATCCTTCAAGATATCGATATAAACTCTTTGACCATTCTTTTTCGAGAAAGCCTTAGTGAATTCATCGACAGTCATGTTTTTCAAATCAACCAATTTAGTTTTAGCTTCATCAGTATAAATCTTAATAGCATCGTCATCAGCCAAAGCCTTCAAATCAGTAGATCCAATCAACTGATTCTCAAGATTTCCATATGAATCTTCATATGTATCGAAACGGAATGTCACTTTGGTAACAGTAGCCATATAAAGACCACCCAAAGTATTTCCAGCGACGTTCCAAATACCTTTGCCATCAGTTCTGAGCAACATATCGTTAGCTGAATCGAAATTGAAGTCGGCAGCGACAAAGTTAGTATCAGTAGTCGTCATGCTAGCCTTACGCAAATAGATAGCATAATTTCCACTTTGAGCTCTAAGCACCAAATTAGCATTTGCAAAGGATTTTCCTTGTAATGCTGAATAGGAATTCAAATTTAAAACTAAGTCTTCACCAAAGTTAGTTAAACCAGTTGCTACAGAAGTTTCAATTCTATTTCCATCGACAACTTGGCTCAAATAGACATCATAAGTAGGCTTGGTGGCATTGTACTTCTCTTCCTTATGACCGGTGACTTCATCGGTCAAAGTGTAAGTCAATGTATATTCATAGTTAGTAAAATCAAAATTATAGGCAGGAGACTCGATTCTTCCAGCGTTCTCACTGTTAGAACGAGCTGCTAAATACCCGCCATCAGTAGCAAATCTAGATGCATTAGTGATAGGAGCATTGTAAGTGAACTTTGCTGTATCTTCGAGATAGGCATTTCTATTGATAGGTTCACCAGTGATCAAATCGACAGGAATTTTATTTTCAGTGTCGTAGATATAATCGTCTTTCCAAACACATCCATCCCACCATCCAGTTCCCTTAGGGAAGAATTTGGCAGCCAAGCCAATTTCACTAGCGTTAGCACTAGTGATGTTGTACTCAGGCATAGAGACAGAGATGATAGCAGATCCCAAAATTATCAATGCTATGATAATAAATCCAAAGACAGAAATCTTGTTCTTTATAAAACGATGAAGAATATCCTTGAAATAAGTAGTAGTCTTACCTTTCAAGTCGACATCGTGCATCTTTTTCTCAGTGTGAACTAATTTCAAATCCTCAGGGAGAATTTCAACTGCATGCTCGACATGCGAGCTATCTGTATATGAATATTTATTAGTTTCCATATCACTTCTTTGCTCCCATACGTATACGAGGATCCAAGAATCCATAAGATAGATCCAAAACGACTGCAGCCATCAAACTGATAGTTGTGAACACTGCCATATCGACCATCAACAAGTTGTAATCCAATCCATTGATAGCAGTGATGAACAAGTTACCGATACCAGGAATGTTGTACATACCTTCCAAGATTGCCGATCCACCTAAGACTGAAATGAATTCAGCCAAGATTGAAGGAAGGACAGGAACCATGGCGTTACGCATAGCGTGTCTAGTGACTGATTGAGTCTTGGTCAAACCTTTAGTTCTAGCCAAGAGCAAGTAATCAGAAGACATGACTTCGACCAATTCACCACGTACAAAACGTCCATATCCAGCGATAGATCCTAAAGAACTAGCTAAGACAGGAATGACATATCCCAAAACTCTAGTTTCCAAGGGTGCTTCTATAGCAGGCCAAGAAGAAGGCAAAACTTTTTGGAATATGAGCAAAAGCAAAGAAATCAAAACGAAGGAAGGCAAAGAAACAACAGCGATAATTCCTACTGTGATAGCCTTATCGGTGAATGTTCCTTTCTTCAAGGCAGCTAATACACCCAAAGCGATTCCCAAAGGGACAGACAAAACTAATGCCACAGCATTAATCTTGACTGTAACAGGCAATTTTTCGGAAATCAACTGAATAGCAGGTGTATTGACACGAACTGAGGAAGACACACCCCAATCCCACTTTGTAACAACGTTTTTAAGCCAAGCCCAATATTGCTCAATGGCAGGTTTAATATAGTAATAATGAGTCACAGCAGAACCATCGACATATGTGAAAGTATACTTTCCATATTGTGTTAGTTCCGTGTTCGAAACTATAAAGAAACCTTTATCCACTTGGTCATTATAGTATGCCACTTGATCACTGATCATTCCGCTAGGAGATGCTGGTGGTATAAGTGTAAAGACTATAAACGTTAATGAAATAATTATGAATGCCGTAACTAAAGCTAGCAGCACACGTTTGATAACATACTTAGTCATTCATTTTCAACTCCTTTAACTTCAATATTATCTAACAAATAGAACGGCAAGAAAATAGTTTCTTGCCGTTCTAAAAACTAAACCACAATAATATTAGTAAACAACTGAATTAAATCAATTTTATTCAGCTTTTGCAGCACCAATAAATGTGTAAGTGTTATTCAAAGTAGCAATAGATTCAAATCCACCGAACTCCATATTAACAGTGAAGTAAGCATTCATAGCAATTTTACGACCAATACTACCATCGTTGATATTGTTAGCTGCTTCTCTTTGTGCTTTCTCAGACTTTTCGGAATTAGGATCTATAGTACCATCACTCTTCTTGACAACATTAGCCCAATAATAGAGGCTCTTTATATCCAATCTAGCAGTGATTGCTGTGTCAGTTTGAGTGAAGATAACCTTTGAATCCTTGTCAGGATCAGACTCATCCTTCTCTTTAACCAAGTCTACAACGAATGAATATATAGTTTCATCACTTCCATAGAAGGTGATAGCTACCTGGAATGAATTAATAGTCATATTGGCAGCTGTTTGCAAATCTTTATCGACATCAAAGTATAAATCGAATTTAAGTTCACTCAAATCACCGGTAAGATCATCGAATGTTTGAACGAATCCGGACTTCTTATCGTTGTAGATGTAAGGAAGTGTGACCTTTCCATCCTTGACGGTAACACCATAAACAGCAGATTCCCACAAAGCATCGAATGACCAAGATTTTCCTTCGTAGATCAAGCTCTTTCCATCATTGGCTGAGGTATCAGCACCCCAGTTCAAGGTGAATCCGGAAGAGTTGTCTGACTTCATAACTTCCATCATTCCAAGAGGATTATAGTTCATACCAGTCAATGATCCGAAAGCGAAATCAAACTTACCTTCTCCGATAGGAGTGTAGACATCACCCTTGTTAGAAGCGACTTCGTTCTTAATTACCAAAGTCAAGGGGTTTGCAGCATTGACTTTCTTAGCTGCATCGTTGAAGGCTTTGACAATATCACCTGTGACTGAAGCTCCAAACTCATCGATATTAGCTTGGCTCATCCAAAGTGAGGTCAAAGTAATCTTGTCTCCAGCATTATATGTTCCATCTGCTAACAAAGTGTTAATTGCTTTAGTGAACAATGTTGTAGCAGCTTCGCTGTTGTATCCATAAGTTTCAGGATAATATTCAGCGACTGCATCCTTATGAGCTTGAGTTGTATTGTAAACAACCTTCTTTTGAGGATCGATATAGTATGCATTTGAGAAGAACTCATATGCAGGTGACATACCTGAAGCAGTAGCAGCCTTCTGACGGTCGATAGCAAAGAAACAGCCATCGAGGAAGTCAGAGCTGCTCATGATAGGCTTGACATCCCACATATCAGAAGCTTGAGAATGTTGCTTGATTGTTCCTTGAGGTCCAAACAACTTGTTCCATGTATCTTGAGTACAAGAGTTGACGGAAAGCTTCCAATTTGAAGTACCCGGAGTCTCAATCATGTTTCCATTCTTATCAAGTCCTGAATTGTATTCAGTTGTATTTCCAGGCTTAGATGAAGAATCCAAAGATCCATTTCCATTAGTGAATTGCTTTACTCCCCAGTATTGGTCATTTTGTGCTTGGGTAGTAATACGAATACAAACACCAGGAATTCTATATATAGATTTATCTTTTTTACGTTCAAACCATTCATCATTACGTTTGAAGATAGCCTTGCTGCTATCGTTCCACTCAGTGAGGACATAAGGTCCAACAGAAAGAATAGAATCGACGATTTCGCTACCATTAGTTCCGTTAGGAGCACCATATTGCTTAGGATTGAAGGATTTTCCTTTTGCACCACCACCAGTGGTAGGATCAAGTCCAGTAACTTCTCCGTAGAATTCAGGATTGATAGGTTCAATGTTAGAATCAGCAATTTGATACATGGCATTGAAACGATCACAAGGAACGTTGTAAGTTACATCGACATAATATGCACCAGCTTCAGAATCGTATCCAGCTTGATATCCGACATCTTTCCAGTTTGAATCGTTATCGGTTATTTTATGTGTGGAATCATCATGAGTTCCAGCTACAGGTCCAATATTCTTAGTCTTGTTGTAATAAGAAGCAGCACCTTTAATTTCGTTAGTTCCGGAGGTATATGAGGAAGAACGATAATAGGCATCCTTCTGGTTGAGCAAAACCTTCATAGCGAAGACATAGTCTTCAATATTGACACCTTTGCCGTTATACTTAGATCTCTTAGTACTAGCAGTAGCATATTTCAAGCCATCTTCACCAGTCTTGACATAAATACGCCACTTGGAGTGAAGTCCGTTTCCGGAGTCAGAAACACTTAAAGTGTTTCCGTTGTCATCGACGGCTAGAGGCTTTCCATCAGAGTTCTTGGATGTAACCTTAGCCAAAACAGGATACCACTCAAAATCATTCTTGTATCTAGGATCAGACTCAGTGGAGTTATCAGCCTTGACAAGCTTTAAATCATAGAATGCAGAGGAGATATAACCGTAGAAATTAGAGATACGGGTATCATTTCCGTCCATACCGTTGATTTTAGTAGGACATTGAGTATCGAAGGTCTGCAAATAGCTGTGATAAGCACTGAAACCATCGGGGTCATCAAAAGCTACAGAGCTATCCAAAGCACCCTCCTTCAAAAGTCCAGTTCCATATCCTTGAACATAACCCAAGCTCTTACCATTAGCATCCTTAGGAAGTTGAACACGTTTGTGGTAATAAGTGCTGCTAGAGTCACTCAAAATAGGAATACCAGTAAGCTTTGTATCCATGGCATACTTTTCGAGTTTGCCGAGAATATTAGCTTTAGCTTCGGCGTCAGTAACATAAGATGCACCACCGGTATATCCTTCAGTAACATCACCAGCAGGTTGAGAGCTTCCACCAGTGTTACTATTTCCACTATTAGTGGAAGGGTCAGATTTGCAGTTAGCGAGACAGAAAACTCCTAACAGCAAAGTAAGTAGCCCAGCTTTGTATTTAGTTTTCATATTAAAACCTCCATGACTGCAGGAGATTTTGAATTATTTTTCCCATATCAAAATTTCCTCCTGCAAAAGTCTAGACTATTATAAAATCCTACTAATTAATGTCAACCTTAATAATTGGTTATTTTTCTTTTTTTTGGGTTTTTATAGTTTTCCTAGGCTACAGACACTTTAAAAAGAGAATAACAAACCATAGCAACTATAAGCCAAATTCCAGCCATAATCAAATAAGCCATAAAAGGCCATTTGCCATCCTCCGATAAACCTCTTCTCTCTTTCATATATTCAACATAATCACCATAACTACCTCTATATTGTCTTGTGACAAAACTAAAAGTCACCATGACAGCATAACCCATACCATCGAAATAGCCTTTTCTATTAAAGAAAGAGCAAAAAGCAAAGCAAAGCATAATGGCTAAGTTTCCAAAGGAAGCATTAGAAGCAATCAATAAATTTCTTCCTTCCAAAAAATAGCACAGCAAAAAGATTAACAGAGTTATGAATATACTTATTCCAATCCTAACCCAAAAATATGGTCCGAAAATTTTATCTCTAGGATCATCTTCCTCATGGAAGTTAATTCTTTCATAATCATTATTTTTCTTTTTCATACTTTATTAACATACAATTTTTCAATAATAAAAACCACTGGTATAAACCAGTGGCTTTATAAAACTAACAAATGATTAGTAATGGATTACGAAGCTTGATACTCTGGCAGGAAGCTTGACAGTCAACTGACCAGAAGCCTTGTCATAAATGTAGTTAGAAGCATCGATCTCAGTGTAGACATCTTGTTTGTTTCTAGTAGTGATACCTTCAATCTTCTTGATTTCAGTTCCAGCAGGAAGATGGACTATAGCACCATGGTTAGATGAAGAAGTAAAGGCAGTATAAGTCTTTCCATTCTTTCCTAAGACAGTCATATCGAATCTGATTGTAGAAGCATAATCATCGATTTTTGTCTGGAAGGAGAACATCTCGATGTTATCCAACTTGTTACCGATCAAACCATAGTTTCCATCACCTTTTGTGTCGATTAAGAATTCAGTAGATTGACCATCTTGACCGACAGCAGTTCCACGGACATATCCGTTTACTATAGCAGATGTAGGTACTAAGACATAACGTGTGATTTCAGTAGAAGACTTGTAGTTTACAACTGAAGCGACAGAAGAAGTCTGGTTATTTTTATCGTTAGCAGGGAAACGGATATACTTAGTATCATCAGAGACATATATCACCAAGAAGTTACCGAGTCTTCCATAACTTCTAATAGTAGGATTAGAAGTCTTTTCAGAAACTGTGACTTTAACAGACTTTGTTTGAGTTATGTTCTCAGTAGAAGTAGAGGACTTCTTAGCAAATAGTTTGTAGTCAAATTGCAATGTATAATCACCAGCAGGCAAAGAATCACCAGAAGCATCCTTCATAGGTATTGCGACTGTAGCCATAGCTACATAATATCCAGAAGAGATGAATGACTCAGTGACGAAGGATTTCAATAATTGATATCCGTTGTTAGCAGGATCTTCATTCTTGAGCATATCTTCATCATCATTGCTATCGTCGCTAGAAGAATAGATGTAATCTCTCAACCAACCAGTTTGAAGTGTTTTTCCAGAAGAATCCTTCAAAGTAACCTTTCCGTTGTAGCAGGAACGATTCATGAATTGCTTGATGACCAACAAATCAGACTTTCCTTCAACACCGGCATAGACTCCATCATGCTTGCCTTCTTCGAACAATTTGCCATCAGTATCAGTTCCAAGCTTAGCAAAGTTGAAGTCTTCCAAAGTCTTAGATCCAGCTGCAATCTTATTCAAATGATCATTTACGTTATATGTATCCAAAGAACCATCAGCTTTCAAATATGAGCTATAGTCGGTACCATAGATTTGTGATCCGAAGTCAGCATTAGGCTTTCCTCCAGAGATGTTATGAGCGACTGAAGCCATGACATCAGAATTCAATGTGGAATCATCAGTTCTCTCAAAATCGAACTTTTCAGCTGCACTAGCCTTTGAATAATCTCCGTAGAACTTAATATAAGGAATACGAAGTGTAGTATCAGTCGAAGCGTTATTAGCAGTAGTGCCAGTAGGTTCTAATACTACATAACCTTCCAAATAAGTACCATCGGAATAATACTCATTAATATAGTCGGTCAAGTAAGGATCGTTGCTGTAATCCTTTTGAACATTCAAGAGACTATCGCCAGGTTTAACAGTAACTGATTTAATAGTATCGAATGCGACCATATGGTCATCGGTGGATTGCATATAAGTTGTAGGCAATCCTTTAGCCAACATACTTGTATCAATACCAGAAGTCTCGATATCGGAACCCAAGATTCCGAGACGTGCTTCAGGAACTGCAACATACAATTTGACATCATAAGTCTGAGCTGTCTCAGTCTCGTTATGAGTGATGAAGGTCAAATCGATATTGGCATCGTTATCTCCTTCCTTATATCCAAGTTGGATCTTAGCACTTCCATCGCCTTTAATATTAGAAGCAGTGGAATCACCAGCTTGGCTTTCCAACCAAACCTTGTTGTTCAAAGCTCCTTCGACGTTGATCATACCAGCACCGGATCTTCTAGGTGAAGCATAGTTATATTCTTCTGAATTCTCAGCGTAATCTTCTTTACCTGTTAAAGTAGAAGCTTTCTTGCTGTCCCAAGCACCACCGATGTTCTTGTCGATTTCTTGTCCGTTATCATCCAAAGCCTTCTTTGTACGAGAAGAAGAGATTTGAAGCAAGGAGTCATCGTGCAAAGGAGTTGCAGTAGACTCAATACGAGCCATAATATGATCTGTATAGGCTTGTTTCTCTTCATCGGTAGTTCCAGGATTGTTAGATAACAAGGTAGCCATAGCTCCAGAGAAGTTAGGAGTTGCCATGGATGTTCCAGACATTGTTCCATACTCACCGTTGATAGCACCTAAGATATCAGTTCCAGGAGCTGTAATATCAGGGTTGAAATTAAGGTTGGTAGCAGGACCATCAGATGAGAAGTAAGACATCATCTTAGCACTGCCGTTATCCTCGAGTTTACCATTCTTATCATAAGAGACTTTACCTTCACTGGTTCCGGCAGAACCGAAGGTTTGTTGTCCAGTAGTCTTAGGAACACTGACGACAGGAATTGTAATAGGCTCAGTAGCACCAGTTGTAAGGTTGAATCTTCCACCATCCTCAGCTTGGTTGTTGACGATGATCAAAGCCTTAGCACCAAAGTGTTGTGCATTAGTAGCTTTCTCGACAAATGAGATATCACCACGGTTTACAACTGCGATTGTAGGTTCTTCGAATCTTGTCTTTCCTTGAAGAATATTGTTGTATTCAGACTCTTCACCAGCTCCACCAATGTATACATACTTATATTCAGTGGTAGATTCGAACAAATTATCAATAGGATAATCAGTATTTTGATCGGTGAATGAAGTGCTTCTATTTCCAACAATCAACTTCTTATGGTAAGACTTGTCGAGGAAGGAAGAAGCGATGATATTAGGTGAAGAAAGCAGAGCGTAACTTCCAAACTCAGAAGGCTCTACAGTATCCAAAGTAATTGTATCTGCAAAGAATCCTGAATTACGTGCATAAGAAGCACGTCCATCGTTACCAGCAGCGAAGTTAACCTGTGTTCCAGCTGCTTCGAGCTTATTTACAAGCTTATAGATTTCTCTATCGCTTTCACTGTTATCGACTTGGAACAAAGCTGAACCCAAAGAAAGGTTGATAACATCTAACTTCAAGTTAGCAGCATCTTGGAATGCATGTAACAAAGCGTTAGATGTAGCACCTGAGCTATTATCAGAGAAAACCTTCATAATAGCCAATTGAGCATTAGGAGCTGCACCTTCATAAGTCTTACCATTAGCAGCAGCTAATGAAGCGACGTGAGTTCCGTGAGAGTTAGAAGTTGTAGTGTTGACATTGTTGTCGTTGTCAGCATAATCGTATTCCCAAATAATCTTATTATTTACATACTTAGCATTGGTTCCATGAGTACCGGCAGTATTCTTGACTGCATCCATATCTTCCTTAGATCTAGAGACATTGTTAGCGGCTTCTCCAGTGATAGGACGGAAGGCTTTCTCATCGTATTTATCATCAGCAGTGACAGCTACTTGGTTGGCATAAAGACCAGTATCCATAATACCGATAGTCATTCCATCACCTTGTTTCTCAGGTGCTTCTATATCAATATCTTGAAGACGCATAGTAGCACGAGAATAAGATGTTGTAGTACGATCAGTATCAGTAGGCTTTCCTGAATCATCACCAATTCCTATCTCAGTATCAGTTGTCTGAGTATCAGGGAGTCCATAAGTCTGATTGAAAATCACATCTTCTACTACATCGAAAGACTTAACCAAATTCTTGTAAGATGAATTGAAGGTCACTGCATAACCATTGAACAAGCTTCCTTCAAAAGTATCGGTGATAGTGTAATTAGCCACACCGAAAGTCTTGTCCATCTTAGCTTTAAAAGAATAACGAGTAGAAGCGGAATCATCTTTCAATTCGACTAAATAACTGCTCTTTCCTGAAAGTAAACCAGCATCATAAGAAGTATTACATGAAGAAAGTCCGGCAAATCCACCAACGACAGCCAAGGTAGCTAAGCTAATAAATAGTTTATTTGATTTCATATTGAATGTCCTCCTTTCCATTACTTAGCAATAGAAGCTTTGATAGCATCTATTGAGCTTTGCTCATCAGAAGAAAGTGTTGTAGTTCCGATGTTGTAGTATCTAAATGTAGCTGTGTACTCAAGGTTAGAACCATAAGCACGCGACCATCCATTTATAGTTACTACCACCTCATCAGTGCCAACTTTAATAGTGATGTCTTTGAGTTGTGATCTTCCACTGACATAACCATACAATGCACTCAAAGTGGTATCGGCTGAATTAGGACAGCTTCCAAAGGCAAAATCCAAAGGATTGGTTACCTGAGAGAATACGTTTGTAGACTGAGCATAAGAATAGTTGTTAGCTTCCTTGAAGTTTCTATAGTAAGTATAAGAATTTGCATCTTTACTCTTCAAATTCAAGAATTGTCTATCGAATCCAAATCCGGAGCCCTTGTTGAAATCGACTTCGGTCAAGCCTTTGCTCGATAAGGAAGTGTAAGCTCCACCATAAGCACCATAAACAGCTAGTTTATCTTCAGTTCCAAATTTGTTTCCAAATGCATAGACATCATCGTACAAAACGACATCATAATCGTTTTGATTTCCATCTTTCAAAGTTTCTTTGACAGCAGGCAAAGTAGAATGAACTCCTTTGTAGGAAGCACCATCATTCAAAACAACCTTAGCTGTTCCAGCAAAGCTTTGATCGGCAGTTCCAACACCAGAAGGATAACCATCAGCCATGACCATTCTAGAATCGACATCTAAAGAATAATTTCCTTCTTGAATCTTCTTTACCAAGTCTCTTTCAGAGATCTGATCAGCAGCACTGACTTCAGGATAAGCTCCATCAACCTTATCAGCGGTCATATCCTCACTGGTCATAGCAGTAACATTAGGATAGGCGAAAACTGAATTCTTAGTACCATCATCTTTATAGATAGATGTGTAGTAGGAAGTAATGGCATCATTTTGAGAATTCCAAGAACCAGGAAGTCCCTCTGATACAGGAGCATCATTCCAAGTTGTCAATTCAACATAATAAGTAAAAGTCTTAGTTTGTCCACTGATTTTGAAAGGAGCTGTAAACTGACCTTTTACTGAATTGATAACCTTATTAGTAGGATCGAGAATGATTTCAAGGCTGAAATCATTAGCACTGTCTATATCGAGGTTTCCAGAATAAACTGAGTTATAGAAATAGGCGAGAACCAAAATAAAGTATTCTCCAAAGTCATATCCATTATCACTCTTAGTGGTTAACTTTACAGTTCCATCTCCGACGTTGACCGCGTTGAATCTTCTCTTGAGATAGTCAATCTTAGTCAAACTATGGCTTTCATATTCACTTTTAGTCAAAGGCGTATAAGCAAACTCAAAAGGATTCTTGGTGTAGAAGTTCACACTTCCACCATTTCCAAGGAATGTGGAATCCCAAGCCATAGGATCTCCACCATTACTCGTCAAAACTTGATACCCTTGTTTGTTATCAGCACCCAAATAGGTGTAGGCCATATGTCCAGTCTCATCTTTAACGAAAGAAAAAGCCTCATAATCGTTACTATTATAGTAACAGTGAGCTGAAACATAATTAGGCTCTTCTTCATCTCCGTTTCTCTTACCATAATATCCATATGGAGAGAAATTCAACGAAGCTCCAAAGTAAGCATTCAAATCAGGACTAGTGACATCAGCAGATATAATAGGTGAATCACCTAAGTCAGCTATAAGTTTCCAATTCTCATCACTTAAATTATCTGATGCATCATCACCCATATAAAGGTTTACGTTTATATCCGAATCAGTCAAAGTGAGATTAATTCTAGTCGCATCATAAGTTACTTTTGCATTAGAAACTGTTTCGGTCAATTTAAAAATGGATCCCTTAGTAGTTTCAATACGCTTTTTTTGGCTGTCACGTGCGATGACATTTAACAAACCATAACCTTTTTTGGCTTTAACTAAGATTGTCACTGCACCAGTGACATTATCACGACTTTCAATGGAAGCAAGTCCATAAGTTCCAGTGGTGTCTTCTACGCCATTATAACGGACGGTAAGATTTACGTTCAAAGCAGATTTGTCGTCAAAATCTTTCTTATCACCACTACCTGTGTTAGAAGAATTACCCGTGTTGTTAGTAGAGCCAGGGGTAATAGGCTTGGTCTCATTGCAGCTCATTAAAAGAGTACTGAGACATAGCAAGGCTATCAATTTAGAAAAACTTTTTTTCATATAAAAACTCCTTTATCCTCAATAGCTTTGAGATTGTAGTTTTTTATAGGTTAGAAAGTCAACCCAAAAATAATAAAACAAAGATAAAAATTCAAATCGCTATATAGGTATATATAAACAAAAAACAAAGTAAGCACATTCATAGCACAAATAAACTATTTGACTTTTATGAAAAAGGTATATAATTGTGTCGCAATCCCAAGTAGAAAGGAATTTTTTAAATTATGAAATTAAGAAAAATTGTTACTTTAGGTTTACTTTGCACCTTAGGTTTAGTTGCTTGTAAGAATGATTCTACTACACCCACAACTACACCCACTCAACCTTCAACAGTAGAACCTAAGCCCTCAGCCAGTGACAGTACTACTACTGAAAAACCCGCGGATAGAGACGCTGTTTATAACGTATTGAGCAAGCTCAAAACAACCAAAGCTGCTAGTATTAACTACACCTTAGAAGGTGAAGAATACACTGACATCTTCAACAAAGATTATGTAATGTTTAATCGATTTGGACAGGGTGTCGCTTTGTTACCTAGCTACGATCCTTCTGAAACAAGCTCAGATAAAGCAGCTTACATGTTTGAATTTAACGATACTGATATCGTATTGGACCAAGTCATGGCAGAGCCAGACAAAACAACTGGAGCTATCGTTTTTGAAACTTCTATAGACGACTACAACAAAGCTTATCAAATCGGTAGACAGATTTCCAAGAATAGATTGTCTGTCGATAAAGAGACTGGAGATATCTACACCACCAACACTACACTTTTAAAGACTATTGCAGGTGCTGTCGGATTCCAATATGCTACCTTGGTCCAAGGTGGAACTGCTTATTTCTACCTTTCTGAAGATGAGACTAGCGTTGAAATTGGTCTCACCGCATATTACAAGAAATCAGCAGATTCTACCGGAACTAAAGTCTTAACTGAAGAGTTTGACCCTATATATTTAAATGATATAGGTACCGCTGTCTCCGACACTTTCGGAGATGTCTTAGCTGACGGAGATGCATTCTTAGGCGCTTCTTTGACTAATGATGAAATTTCAAATGTTGTCTCAAAGCCTGTTAAATACCACACCCCTCTTTCCTCTTTGGGATATGCTGAAGTAGCTTATGGAACTAAAGATAATCAAAACATCGCCTCGGCTCACCAAGTTGTCTACAGTGGAAAAGATGCTGATGGTAACAATTTAGTTGGCAATGAATCCATGGTCTATTATGTCGGTGATTCAACTCAAGTCAAATATATGGCTTTGACCGCTGCTAATGAGGTTTATGATTCAGGTGCTTTGACAAGCCAAGACGGAAAAAAGTACACTTGGGATAGTGCTATCGCTGATTTGTCTAACACTGAAGTTTTCAACCCCAAGGCTTTTAGAAAAGTCAATGGATCTGATAACACATATAAGTATCTTGGATATTCTATCGGAGCCGAAAACATTTTCTACGGATTATCCTTCTTAAGTGCTGATGATTTCGGTGGAGAATATAACTCCTTATCAGTCACACTCGGATCGAATGATAAGGTCGAATCTTTCAACTATACAGTAGCTTTTACTGATAGCTCTACTGGTAGCATCCAAGGTGGAATTACATTCAAGACTACAATTGAAAACGGTGATTCAGTAGCACCTACACTTCCAACAGCATACACACAAGAAGCTGAAGAAGATAAGATTGCTGAAGGTTTGAAGAAACTCAACGGATCCGTTTCATTCTCCATGACTTCAAACATGACCGTAGAAGGAACTTCTTTAAATGCTGTCAGTGCTGTTTACTATTACGATAAGACTAATAAGACATTTATCGCTAAGCAATCCTCAGGCTCTACTGAATCAGTAAGGGGATGGAAGGAAGCTACTGATAATGCAGTTACACCTTTCAAGATTGAAGATGACAATTCATTGACTGCACGTAACGTAGATATAAAAGGTCATATCGCTAATCTCTTCGCTCCTGCATTGAGCCCTGCACTTTTGAAGAAAAAATTAGGATCAGAAAATGACTATGTACTTAGAACTACAATGGCAACTGGTATTAGCAGTTCAATGTTGTTTGGTCCTGCCGGAAGTGAAGGAATGATTCCTAGCACCATGGTCTTCCACACCGATAATGATGGAACTATTCAATCAATTTCTTACACATATTCAATCTACAACAGCAGCACAAGTGCTTATGAAAAAGGAACTGAGACTTTGACATTCGCATACGATACTGCAGCTGTCAATCCTACAACAGCTGACTTATCCTCAGCCATCAAAGCTTATGTAGCACCTACTTCATGGAAAGAGCAAAGTGAAGCTATTTACAAGGATATCGTCTCTGCTGTCGGTGAAACTGAAGCTGCAACTGTTCCTTTCTTATTCGATTCTAACTATGCAGAAGATGGTTGGGCATCTAAATATACTGACGGATATACTATGATCGTCGGCTCCTCCAGCTCCTCATCTGCCGCTACTACATTCTTGACCAATTACTTGGATTATGTTCAAAAACAAGGATTCAAATATGGGGGAACACAATCTGGAATCTATGTCTTCCTCAGCCCCAATAGTACATATGTCCTCGGTATTGCTTACTCCAACGGCTCACCTGTTATCCTTGTCGAGCCTTACAGTGCTAATTAACTAATTAAGCCTACATCATAAATAAAAAGTCCTGAATCAATTCAGGGCTTTTTTAATTCTTAAATTATATATTATCTACAACTAACAACTTTCGATTAAGACAAGATGAACTTATAGTCTTTTTCAGACATACTAGATACGTTATCGCCATCTTTGATGACTGAATCATACAACTCTTTCTTAGCGTTTTGAAGATCAATTACTCTCTCTTCAACAGAGTCGTGACAGACGAGTTTATAAACCGTAACAGGTTTTGTCTGACCGATACGATACGCTCTATCTGTCGCTTGCTCTTCAGCTGCGAAGTTCCACCAAGGATCCAAATGAACAACAGTATCAGCTCCAATGAGGTTAAGACCAGTTCCACCGGCTTTTAAAGATACTAACATAACTTTAACACCACTTGGAGAATTAAAGTCATTAGCTAAAGATACCCTATCGTTACTCTTTGTCGATCCATCAATTATTTTTGAAGTGATGTTGTATTCATTTTTTAACTTATTTTTAATCTTAGGAAGAACACTAGAGAAGAAAGAAAATACTAAGACTTTATGTCCATTCTCGATAGATTCTTGAATCAAGTGCAAAGCCAAAGATAGCTTAGAAGATTCATCATCAAAACCTTCAAAGAAAGAAGAAGCATCGACACATATCTCTCTAAGCTTGCCCAATGCAGCTAAGAACGAAATCTTTCCGATATCGGCACCTAAAGCTTCTCTAGCTTTTTGCAAATAAGCTACATAAAGCTTTCTCTCTTTTTCATTCATTGTAACTGAAATAATTGAAGTAGTCTTGGGAGGCAATGATTTCAACACTTCATTTTTAGTTCTTCTCAAGATAAAAGGCGTTATTCTCAAAAGAAGTTCTTTTTGTTTTTTGCAATGAGGATCTTCAGTAATGGGTTGCTCAAATTCAGTTCTAAATTCATCATAATCGCCTAAATAGCCAGGCATCAAGAAATCGAAAATAGACCAAAGATCTGATAATCTATTTTCCAATGGCGTGCCAGTCAAAGCAAATCTATTTAAGCAACTAATCTTCTTAACTGCTTTAGCTTTCAAAGCTAAAGCATTCTTTATATATTGAGCCTCATCGATAATAAAGACAGAAAAACTTTTTCCTTCATACAAAGATAAATCGTTTCTCAAAGAATCATAAGAGGTAACATAAACAGTCTTGTCATTATTTGATATGCCTGCTATTCTTGTTGTTCTATATTCTTTGTTTCCTTCTATAGTCACACATCTTTGGCTAGGATTCCACATCTTGAACTCCCTAGCCCAGTTATAAACAACTGAAGTAGGACAAGCTATTAATATAGGCATGTTCTTGTCGACTTTAGAGATGAAGGCAATAGTTTCTAAAGTTTTACCTAATCCCATATCATCAGCTAAAATTCCATCCAAATTGTTGTTATATAAAGAAAGCATCCATTTGATACCATCTTTTTGATATTCTCTTAAACTCGCTTCTATTCTTGAATCGAATTCAATATTTTGATTTTTATAATTTATTACATTTTTGATGGCACCCATCAAATCATTACTGAGCTGCATACGAAGATTTTCATTTCCAGAATCTTTGAGTTTAAAAGCTTCGAAGAAAGGAATTTGCTCGGCTGTTAAAGTATCGAAATCTACGTCAATCTCGTCCATAACTTTAGAAACTTTTCCTAACTGATCATCCAAAAGAATCATATTTCCATTGAGTATGTAATATTTCTTCTTTTTCTTATATGCAACTAGCATATCTTTAAGTTCGTCTTGTGAATAATCTTCACTATCAATGGTAGCATTTAGCCAACCGGCATTTCTACTGACACTTATCGATATCACAGAGCTATTCTTAATCTTCATCTTCGCTAATACATCGGACAAAAAAATCTTAGCCACTTTCTTGATGTTTGATAGATCAGCTTTTAAGAAATAATAGACAACACCTAAGTCTGTTTCTATTCCACTTTCTTTAAGATTTAAATCATTCAACCCTTTAGAATAAGCACCTAAACAAGCATCAAAATATGGATTAGACGGAATCTTATCTCTATCAACTTCGACATTATTAATCTTATATATAGTTTTTGTAATCAATTGATTTTTTTCATCTAAATCAATATAAAGATTAATCGTGAAATTGTTATTTTCTTTTTCGGAATCTATTTTTACTATAGAAGTACCTATGGTCGGTAGCAGCTTTTTAACAAAGATATCTTTGATGTAATTAAATGAATCCATTCCATTTTCATAAAAGAAATCATAGATTAAAGCAAAATCATTCTTCTCAAATCTATAGATAGCAGCTGTATATTTATTTAAATCTATTATGATTCTATCTTTTCCTTTCTTAGCAAAGATAATTTTATTATTTCTATCAATAGGAGGAATTAAATGAGGGACTCCATCACTTTCCAAATACACGTCACCTTTTTCTATATTTTCATCGATACGAACTTCTTCTCCGTCGAAATAAATACTGCATCCTCGGCAATCATATAAAAAAGAAAATAATCTAGATTTATTTATATATATGTAATTACCGTAATAAAACATATTTATTTCGAAATATTTCATAGCAGCAGTATTAAGTCGCTTGCTATTTTCAGTGAAATCATCTTCTACAAATTTATAATTCTTTCCTCTAAAAGTATATATTTCATCTTGAAAAAAGCACTTTTTAAAAGCTTGGAATTTTGATGGATCAATATCATAAGATGCATTCTTAGTCTTATAACTGACTTCGACTTTAATACTAGGATCTTTAGAAATATCAGAACGAATATCGCATGAAAAATTTATAAACACATCGATTTTATCTTTGAATAAATCACGCATTGTATAGATGTCGTTTGATTCATCTTCTTCATCACTATTTTCTTTTCCAAAATACTCGACCAAGCTGACGAAATTGTTTCTTACAGAAAGCATTTTTTCTTTTTGTTCTCGAGATAAAGAAGTAATTTTTTTAATAAGTGCAAAAGATTCACCATAAAGTAAATTTAAATCCGCATCTGTCAAATCTTTTTCCTTGTCTGATATAAATTGCAAAAGACATTTAGAATAAGGCTCCATACTATATGGATATGATGTCCTTTTCAAACTATCCACTTTAGCTATTATTACTTCAGGAAAGGAATTCTTCATTTCGAATTCTTTTTTCTTGATAGCCAAATAAGTCATCTCATTAACATCTTGGTCAAACGAAAATGAAATTTTATATTCAGTATCCAAAGAATTTTTAAAAACTTTATATAGATTCTTTTCCTTGGCAGTTAAAAAATCCGAATCACTATTATAGAAGAACATAACCACTATCCTCCATATGGTAAATATCCTAGCTTTATTAAAAGCCCATATTTATCCACCAATTTAAAATAAGAATCTATCAATGTTGATTCTTTTATAACATTGTTTCTAAATTCAGTCTTCAATAGATAAGCTTTGCATACTTCTGGATAAGCTTTATCCATAAACAAAAGACTATATTTAACATTGATTAAATCGTTGTCTCTAGCTTTTCCATCACAAAACTTATCCAATAATTTGCTAATTCTATCAAAGACTTTCTTTTGATAAGCCAATGGAACTCTTAAACCTAAATAGTAATAATCTTCATAAGAACAATCAGTCAATTTAAACTTATCGCAAGGTATCTTTTCATACAATTTAACAAAAGTCGAAACATTTTCGTTATCAATCAAATATAAGTCGACTTCTTTTCTGGCATCCATTGAAAGAAAATCTATAAAATCAATATAAATACGTGAATTACAACATCCATTTTTCAATATTTTGGATACCATAGTATCTATTTCTTTTTGGCTTAATAATTTGTTTTGATATATTCTATTAAAAGCTTTGGCTTCATATTTCAATTCTTCAGTAAGACAATCTTCGTTCATCAATTTAGTGATCAAAGTCACCAACATTTCATCATCGCCATTCGATAATGTATATCTAAGCAAAGGCTCGGCTGATTTCGAACTTAAATATCCTTTTTTAATGAACAACTCAACAAACTTTAAGGGTGTGTATTCATTAAAACAATCTTCGAAACGATTTACTTGAGTTATCTTATTAAAATCCTTTTCCTTATCAGGATTACCTAAGACTGTTTTTAAATATGCGTTCTTAATTATTGTCTCATAGCTTGTATTCCCACAAACAGCTAATATTGTTCCTTTTCTTAAATCACTGAGCGTAGAGAAAGATACAGATTCAAAAATTAAGACAAACAAATTCATCAAAGATACTGAATCTATATTACTAGACATTACAAGTCCACTCAATTCTTGTAAAAATAAATCTTCATCATATTCGTTATATGATGAATAAGTTCTACCAAAATCACTAAAATTAAGAGCTAAGAAATAGATAGCATAAGCTTTACCTTTTGATGATAATTTATTAAAAGGAGCCATTATCTTGTCCATAACGCTCTTGACAGAACTACTATAATAACTGTTTCTTTTATAGCTAAAACATAGCTTCTTTATCTCATCTAAAATCTTCTCATCATCAGAAGTCATCGTTATTCCGAGTTCGTTTTTGTTAATAGCAATGGAATCCAATACTTGATACACCGAACCCACACCATAATCTTTTTCTATGCACATCAAAATCAATCCGAACTCATGTTCGCAGTTTTTGTTTTTGCAAAAGCAGTTAGCATCTAAAGCAGTATAGAAATAGTCTTTCCAAATAATTCTACAGCTTTTTTTAGGATCACTTTCAAAATAGCAAGATGCTCTAAAATGATCGTTATAAAATCCGAAAGCTGATTTACGCTTATAAATCATCTTTCCTTTTTCAATAACTTCAAGAGAAAATTTAGACAATGTCTCTTTTATTTTATCAAGTGTTATTTTATTCATAGAATTTTATTATAACATCTAAATTATGTATTTAAAGTAAATGAAGTCCTATTTTTGGTACATTGTCTGTATTAGCTAAGATATATCTAAATCATTTGATTTCAAAGCTTAAGAAATCTAACTTTCCTCTTCCCTTAAATTCAAAGAATAAAGCTTGTTTTCCTCTAACTTCAATTAGATTAGAATTAAAGCTAGTCCAGTCTTTAGATGAATTTATTGCTATTCTTCCTATTTCCTTACCATCAAATCCATCTTTTATAATAAATTCACCTTTGGCTGATCCTTTAACTTTTACTGATACCGTTCTGTCCTTAACAAAATCAAAATACTTAAAGCCAACAATAGTCTTGTTCTTAATCTTTTGAATGTAATATTGCGTGCCATCATCCATTATTGCAGGCATCTTATTTCTGAGGATAGGATTAATATGAGGCATATGATTATTAGTCAATGTTGAGCAAATATATGAGCCATATGTTCCTTCATCACTCAAAGGAGTTGGATTAAGTCCTTGCGAAGTCATTTCAACTTGCTTGAAAAGACCATTCTCATCCATATAAATCTTTTCAGCACAATCCATTCTAGAGTACCAATTTCTATGAGTCATCTTATGATAGAAAATGTAATAATCATCTCCTATCTTTTCTACACTTCCGTGGTTGTTTCCTGAATAGTTTCTCTTATTCTTCTTTGTAATTCCATCCAATCCTATATCAGCATTTGAAATCAAAACACCTTTGCATTCAAAATCTCTATCTGGATAATCACTGACTGCATAACAAAGTTCATGACCTTGAGTAGAAGAATAAATAAAATAATATTTATTGTTAAATTTTCTTATGGAACTAGCTTCAAAGAAATGATGCTTTTCAAATGAAGTGCCTTTAGGATTTACGGGTGTTATATGTTTACCTGGACCTTTTATAGTCATCATATCATCTTCAAGTTCTACTTCTATAGATCCCATGAAATCTGCTTTTCTCTTCCATACTTCTTTATATTTTCTTTGAAAATAAATAGATGAATACAAAGCTAAAACAGGCTTGAGAAAATGATATTCAAAGAATGGAAACCATGCTCCATAATATAATCTAATTGTTCCGTTATCGTTGATAGCAGCTGGATCAAAAGTTAAATAATCTAAATATGGAGATCCGTCTTTGTTCTTCACAAACCCTAAAAACTTAAATGGTCCATCGGGATTATCGCTGACTGCAACTCTAACAGGAATCGAATATCCATAAGAAGCACCTTTACCTGAAAGACAATAATATAAATAATATCTTCCATCATTTCCTTTGACACAATCAGGTGCATACATTTGATTTATCTTATCAGTGATCAAAGGATCTTCTTTCTTATCATAAGAAATTCCTTTACTAGACCAAGAAGTCAAATCATCTACTGGAGCTGAAAAAACTTGATAATTACCTTCACAATAAGTCTTACCACCTAATAAATCATGACTTCCATAAACATAGACTCTTCCATTAAATACATGAGGCTCACCATCTGGAATACAAACTCCAAATGGAAAAATAGGGTTAGTGATTTGTTTGTTCATATTTAATTAATACCACCTACTTATGATAACTTTCTTTTAAAATTTTTAAAGATGTTCTTGAATAGTTTTGCATAAGGTGATAAGATTTCAAAGCACTAAAGAGATGCTGGCGTAGTTCAGTGGTAGAACACGACCTTGCCAAGGTTGATACGCGAGTTCGATTCTCGTCGCTAGCTCCATCGAGTAATATGAGGGGCTGTTACGAAATTGATTCCTCCAAAGGGTCAGTTCTGACAGCCTTTTTGC
>ERZ1034949.47-NODE-47-length-73442-cov-23.675815_pt1 | contig 73442 bp, 89 predicted proteins | sample MGYA00520590_ERZ1034949 | MGnify/ENA primary metagenome ERZ1034949 (study PRJEB33766, sample SAMN09781752) | gut metagenome | biome: gut microbiome | host: Homo sapiens | place: Madagascar | study: EMG produced TPA metagenomics assembly of the PRJNA485056 data set...
GAATTCGGCTAAATTTGGTGAGCTTCTAGCGGTTAAATTTGATGAGCTCCGACAGGCTTCGCCGCAATTGATCAGCCTCCTTCCTCGGGAAGGAGGTGGCGCCGTAGGCGACGGAGGTTAGCTATAGAAAGCACCGCAGGCGGTAGAGCTTTCCTAGTTGCTAAAAGCTAGCAGCTAGAAGCCCCCGCACGAATGACTCTATCCATCAGCGTCGAACAAAGTAGCTCTACAAACCGCAATTTGAAAGGCTGGGCCTCATTACTCAATTCATTCCATCATCACCTTACCCTCGTAATAAAAAAGCCACCTCCCAGGGGAGATGGCTTTTTTTATTACTGTTTGAACTTATCGATGATCTTGTCCAGGAAGGAACTCTTCCCTTTATACTGGGAACAGTCTTCCCCCATTTCATTAGCATAGTGGAGAAGGGCATTCTTCTGCTCTTCATTGAGCCGTTTCGGGACGGTCACATTCACTTCCACGTAGAGATTCCCCTTCCGGCTGGACTGGAGATGGGGCATCCCTTCTCCGGAAATGCGGAACCGGGTACCGTTCTGGGTGCCTGCCGGAATTTTCAGTTCCACTTCCTTATCCAGGGTCTTCACCTTGATAGTGGAGCCAAGGGCTGCCACGGGGTAGGAAATATTGACGGTCCTATAGAGGTCGTCCCCTTCCCGTTCGAAGTCCGGATCATCCTTCACATAAATGTATACGTAAAGGTCTCCCTTCGGGCCGCCCCGGCGTCCCGGTTCACCTTCACCGGCTACCCGCATACGGACGCCATTGTCGGCGCCGGCGGGAATATTGACTTCGATGGTCTTGGAAGCCCGTACCGTACCGATGCCATGGCATTTGCTGCACTTGTTCTTAATGATCTTCCCGGTACCGCCGCACTGCTGGCAGGTGACGATATTGACCATCTGGCCAAAGGGGCCATTCCTTACGATTCTCTGCTGGCCGGTCCCATGGCAGGCGGGGCAGGTATCTACGGAAGAGCCCGGTTCTGCACCATTGCCATGGCAGTGGTCGCAGACTTCATTCTTTGTGACGGTGAATTTCTTCTTCACCCCTGTAAAGGCTTCCCGAAGGGTAATGGTCATGTCATAGCGAAGGTCTGCACCCTGTTCCGGGCCATTATTCCTGCGGCGGCTGCCGCCGGTGAACATGTCGAAAATGTCGCCCATGTCGAATCCGCCGAAATCGAAGCCCTGGCCATTGAAGCCGCCCTGTCCGAATCCGCCGAACCCGCCGGCACCGGCGCCGCCACGGGATGCCTGCTGGAAGGCATCGTGGCCGAGCTGGTCGTACTGGGCTCTCTTGTCAGCATCGGAAAGTACATGGTAAGCTTCATTCACTTCTTTGAACTTTTCTTCCGCTTCCTTGGGATGGTCCTTATTCAGGTCCGGATGGTATTTACGGGCAAGTCTCCGATATGCTTTTTTGATTTCATCGTCCGTGGCGTTTTTGCTTACGCCAAGGATGTCATAGTAATCCTTGCTGTCTGCCATAAAGAACTCACACTATTCCTTATTTCTTGTCATCATCATGAACGACTTTGTAATCGGCGTCTACCACGTTGTCTTTATCTTTCTTAGCGCCGGCCTGCTGGGATGCGCCCTGTGCCTGCTGCTGTGCCTGGGCCTGCTGAGCCTGCTGTGCCTGCTGGTACAGTTTTTCGGTCAGTTCATGGAGCGGTTTGGTCAGTGCATCGGCATCGGCTTTAATCTTTTCGGTGTCGTCGCCTTTCAGGGTTTCTTTCAGTTTGGCGATGGCGTCGTTCACTTCTTTCACTTTGCCCTGGTCTGCTTTGTCTCCCAGTTCCTTGATGGTCTTTTCAGCCTGGTAAATGAGGGCTTCTGCGTTGTTCTTTGCGGTGATGGCTTCTTTCCGTTTCTTATCTTCCGCTTCATGGGCCTTTGCATCGTCCTGCATTCTCTTGATTTCTTCATCGGAGAGGCCGGAAGAAGAGGTAATATCGATCTTCTGTTCCTTGCCGGTGCCCAGATCCTTTGCGGAAACATGGACAATGCCGTTGGCATCGATATCGAAGGTGACCTGAATCTGCGGTACTCCCCGCGGAGCCGGCGGAATATCGGACAGTTCGAAGCGGCCGAGGGTCTTGTTATCGGCAGCCATAGGACGTTCACCCTGGAGGACATGGATATCTACGGAAGGCTGGTTATCGACAGCTGTGGAGAATACCTGGGTCTTGGATGTCGGAATGGTGGTGTTTCTCTTGATCATAGTGGTGAATACGCCGCCCAGTGTTTCGATACCCAGGGACAGAGGAGTTACATCGAGAAGCAGTACATCCTTTACTTCGCCTTTGAGGACACCGGCCTGGATGGCTGCACCTACAGCAACGGATTCATCGGGGTTTACACCCTTGGACGGTTCCTTGCCGAATTTATTCTTAATAAGGGTCTGTACAGCGGGGATACGGGAAGAGCCGCCGACCAGCAGAACCTTATCGATATCGTTGATGGTGAGGTTGGCATCTTTCATAGCCCGGTCAATCGGTTCTACCGTTGCCTGTACCAGGTCTTCGGTGATCTGGTCAAATACGGCACGGGTCAGGGTTGCATCGAAGTGAACCGGCTGTCCATTGGAATCAATGGTAATGAATGGCAGGTTAATATCGGTGGACATGACGGAGGACAGTTCAATCTTTGCTTTTTCAGCAGCTTCCTTCAGTCTCTGGTTTGTCATGGGATCCCGTTTCAGTTCGAAACCATTCTGGTTCTTAAAGGTATCAGCGATCCAGTCCATCACCCGGGCATCGAAGTCATCGCCGCCCAGATGGCCGTTGCCGCTGGAAGCTTCTACTTCGAATACGCCGTCTGCCAGGTCCAGGATGGACACATCGAATGTGCCGCCGCCCAGATCATAGACCAGGAAACGATGTTCCTTGCCGTCTTTAATCTTATCCAGGCCGTAAGCAAGAGCCGATGCGGTCGGTTCATTGATAATACGGAGAACCTTCAGGCCTGCAATGGCGCCGGCATCTTTCGTAGCCTGGCGCTGGCTGTCGGTGAAGTAAGCCGGGCAGGTAATGACGGCTTCTGTTACTTTTTCACCCAGGTAAGCTTCTGCATCGACCTTCAGTTTCTGGAGGATCATGGCGGAAATTTCCTGTGGTGTGTAGGACTTGCCATCAATGGTTACCTTGTAATCACTGCCCATGTGCCGTTTAATGGAAACCACGGTGCGGTCCGGGTTGGACACAGCCTGCCGTTTTGCCAGCTGGCCAACGAGCCGTTCCCCGGTCTTGGAGAAACCGACAACAGAAGGAGTCAGACGGGATCCTTCGGCGTTCGGAATGACCACCGGTTCGCCGCCTTCCATGACTGCTACAACAGAGTTTGTCGTACCCAAATCAATACCAATTACTTTTGACATTTAAAATGTCTCCTTTCATTCTATTCTCTAAAAATCTTATATGCAGGTAAATATGCCAAAATCAGCTGTTCTTCACAACCTGGACTTTGGCAGGCCGTAATACCGTATCCTTATAGAGATATCCCTTCTGGAATACCAGGGCCACCGTTTCATCTTCCATTTCATCGGACTGGACCATCATCACGGCCTCATGAAAATGGGGATCAAAGGCTTTGCCCTTGGCATCGATTTCCTTGACTCCAAAGTCGGTCATAATTTTGACCAGCTGCTTCTGGAGGAGTTCGAACCCCTTCAGGTAAGCCTCTCCGGAATCATCTTTCTTCATATGGGAAAGGGCCAGTTCGAAATTATCGAGCACCGGCAGGAAGGATTTCAGGGTCTCCGCCTTATAGGTATCCGCCGCTTTAGCTTCGTTTTCCTTTGTGCGGCGGCGGAAATTATCGAAATCCGCCTGCAGCCGTACGTACTGGGACAGGGCGGCCTGGATTTTTGCATCCTCCGACTTTGCCTTATCCTCCGCTTCCTTGGCCCGCTTCTGGGCTTCGGCGGACTGCTTTGTCAGGAAAATCACCTGCTTCTGCAGTTCTTCCACCGTAGGCTTCGGCAGTTCTTTCTTTACTTCTTCCGCATCCGGTACCTTTTTATTTTCTTTCGGTCCTTCTTTATTGACTTTCTTTTTTTCTTCTTCCTTCATCCGAAGAGCCTCCTTATGAATCCTTATTCTTCAATAGCGCATCCAGTCTCTGCTGCATAAACCGCATCATGCCTATGACCTTGCTGTACTGCATCCGGGTCGGTCCCAGAACCGCCACGGAACCGATAATCCGTCCGTTGGAGGAGAACTGGGCCCGTATGATGGACAGGTCCGAAAGGGACTTGACAGAATTTTCCGTGCCGATGTGAACAGCAATGGGCTGGTCCGAACTGGACAGGAGCATGCTTTCCAGCATATCCCGCTGTTCCAGTAGGTTCAGGATATCCTGCACCTTTTCCACACTTTTGAATTCCGGCTGCTCAATGAGCTGGGAAGCGCCGCCGGAATAAACTTCCTTCGGCGGTGTCAGCGCCCGTTCCAGTGCTTTAAATACATGGACGTAGGGGCTCAGGTCCTTCTCTATATCCTTTTGGAAGGAAAGAATCGTATTTTCATCCATGCTATCGATATCCCGGTTATGGAGAAAATGGTTCATCCGATCCGCCAGAAGCTGCATTTCATCAAACGAAGAACCTCTGGGGATATCCACCACCGCATTGGACACATCGCCCTGGTCGGAAACCACCAGGAGAATGGCCCGCGTTCCATCAAGAGGAAGGAACCGGATATAATTGAATTTCTTTTTGGCCCCTGCCGACGTGGCCACGGAAAGATTATGGGTCAATGATGCCACGGCCCTGGCCATATTCCGGAAAATTTCATCCACCTTTGTCACATGGTCCAGCAGCATGCTGTCGATCATGGACTTTTCTTCATTGGAAACCGGCGCCGGCTGCATGAGCCAGTCCACGTAAAAACGATATCCCTTGATAGAAGGGATACGTCCTGCCGAGGTATGGGGCTGCTCCAGGTACCCTTCGTCTTCCAGATCCTGCATTTCGTTGCGGATGGTAGCACTGCTGACGCCAAGGTTGTATTTCCTGGCGATGGTCCGGGAACCTACAGGTTCTGCGGTATCCGCATAATCCTGGACAACGGCCCAGAGCACCTTTCTCTTTCTTTCATTCAGTTCATCTCCGCCATAATGGCGGCTATCCTTGTTATTGATTTTACGAGCTGCCATAGTATCACCCTTTTATTAGCACTCATGCTCTTCGAGTGCTAACTTACGATATTAGAATAGCATTCATGCCAGTAATTGTCAAGGCTTTACAGGGATTTTCCATTTTTCCCCCCACCCCAGGCAGCCATGAAAAAAGCTGTGAAAGCTATATCCAGCTTTCACAGCTTTTTGAATCAAAACCTCATCCCACATATCCCAGCCAGTGCCAGTAGGTCAGGCTGAAGAGAAGAATGGCGCCATAGGAAATAATGGTGAAGGGAATCCCGGTTTTGAGGAAATCCTTTGATGTAATGTATCCCGTGGAGTAGGCAATCATATTCTGCGGCGCATTCACCGGCAGGATATAGCCGAAGCTGATGGTGTACTGGAGAATCATGGTCATACCGATGACATTGATGCCCGGTGTATTTACATTCTGCAGCACCGCAATGACGATTGGAATCATGGCGGAAGCAAGACCGGTGGCGCTGGCAAAGCCCAGATGAATGACGATGAGGAAGAATGCCAGAATCGCCATGACCATGATGGGTGCCATATTTTCCATACCGAAGAGGGCAATGAAATGATTAGCCAGCCAGGTGGCGGCACCGGATTTCAGAATGGCACTGCCAAGACTGATGCCTACGCCGAAGAGGGCAATGGTTCCCCAATTGATCCGGGACGCCGCATCTTTCCAGGTCATCACACCGACCCCCGGAAGCATCATCAGCATAATGCCGGTAATGGTGACGGTGGTAGTATCAAAGGGATGGAGTTTTTTCTCCGTAACCCAGAAGAAAAGGAGAAGGCAGGAGATGAGGAGCAGTTTCTTTTCACCGCTGGTGATGGGCCCCAGTTCCGCTCTCATCTTTTCCAGTGCATCCTTACCGCCGGGAAGTTCCTTCACTTCCGGAGGCATGGTGTAGACCAGGAGGAAATAAAGAACCACCGACATAATGGCGGCATAGGGGAACGCGGCGATAAACCAGTCGATCCAGCTGATATCCTGTCCCAGGACCTGCTGGATGAATCCAATGGCCACCATGTTCTGGGCCGCTGCGGTCTTAATGCCTACATTCCACAGAGAGTCCGCCTGGGCCACAGCCATCATCAGTACACCGGCAAAAGTGGAGCCCGCCTTCAGACCGAACGTACGAATGATTCCGACCACAATCGGCACAAGGCAGGATACCCGGGCCGTGGTAGAGGGCACGAAGAAGGAAAGCAGGAAGCCTACAAAAATGACACCTGCGATAAGGTGGCTGGACTTGATGCCCACGTGGCTCATGACAAAGAGGGCTATCCGTTTATCAAGGCCCGTAATCATCATGGCCGCTGACAGGAACATGGCCCCCGCCACCAGCGCCCAGGCACTGGATGAGAATCCGCCAAGGGCCATGCCCAGCGCCTTGCTCGTACCAAGGATCTTATCCGGATTGGCCGGATTCGGTGCCAGGCCCAGGGTGTAACACATGAGCGTAATAATGACAAAGGAACTGACAGGATAGGAAACACCTTCCGTCATCCATATGATGACAGCAAATACAAGAATCCCAATCAGACGATGGCCCTGGGTAGGCAGGTCTGCCGGCGTGGGCAGCATGTACACCGCCGCCATGGCAATAATGGCAAGAAGAAGTCCGAATCTCTTGCCGAATCCCCCGGTTTTACTCATAAAATTCCCTCCTTAAAGGACAAAAAAGCACACTCCTTTCCCGGGGGAAAGAAATGTGCCACAGTGCATAAACATAAATATTAATATGTTTGTATATATTATACGAACCGCCCATTTTTCTGTCAAGGAGTGGAACATATGACAAGAGGAAATATTGCAGTTTGTCGAGCTGCTGTGTTCGGCGCTGATGGGTAGAGTCATTCGCATGGAGCTTCTAGCTACTAGGAAGGCTGATTCGCCTGCGGCGCTACCCACCCGATATTTCCGTCAGTCATTCGTGCCGTAGGCTGGCCAGCTTTCCTAGAAGCCAGGAGCTAGCAGCTAGAAGCCCCCGCACGAATGACTCTATCCGTAAGCATCGCCCTAACAGCTCGATAAACTGAAATTGGCCTCTCTCGTTCCATATTCTCCGCAATAAAAAGAGCTGTGACGGTGATTTCTCACTTTCACAGCTCCTTTATCATTCAATCAGTCAGCGCTGAACGGAAGCAGGGCAATAGCTCTTGCTCTCTTAATAGCGAGGTTGATCTTACGCTGATGCTTTGCGCATGTTCCGGTTACGCGGCGGGGAAGGATCTTTCCTCTTTCGGAAACGAAACGGCGCAGGGCCTGAACGTTCTTATAATCAATGGTGTCTACGTGATCTACGCAGCACTGGCAGACCTTTCTTCTCGGTCTTCTTACTCTGTCTCTTCTAATCATGCTTTCTATATCCTCCAAAATCAATGCATATCAGAACGGAATATCTTCGTCTTTTCCTGAAGTACCAAATTGACCAAAATTGCCTCCCGGCTGGCTGTTCTGTCCGGAGGGAGCATTGTTATTGAACCCGTTTCCTCCAAAACCGCCATTGTTTCCACCGTTTCCGCCGAAATTATGATTTCCGCCAAAACCGTTTCCGCCGAAAGAATTACCCTGGGACTGCTGCGGTGCGTAGGAAGAAGAACTGTTTGTTCCCAAAGGAATGGCAACAAAATTGGCCACCACTTCAGTTACATATTTTCTCGTTCCATCCTGTGCATCGTAAGAGCGGGTAGAATAGCGTCCCTCTACAAAAACACGCATTCCCTTTCTCAGCTGATTGCCTACGGCTTCAGCCAGGGAGCCCCAGGCAACCACATTAATCCAGTCTGTCAGCTCCCGCTGTTCGCCTTGGGGAGTCACGTAGTTACGATTGACTGCCACGGTGAAAGATGCTACGGAACGACCGGTTTTCGTTGCGCGAATGACCGGATCCCGTGCCAGGTTACCCATAACTTGAACTGAATTCATTGTGCTACCTCTTAGTCATCCTGTTTTACAATGATATGACGGATAATTTCTTCATGAATCTTGATAACGCGGTCAAGTTCTTTAATCTGCGCCGGATCAGCCTGGAAATCTACTACTACGTAGTAGCCTTCACTCTGATGCTTTACTTCGTACGCAAGATGACGTTTGCCCCATTCATCAACTTTGTCAATGGTACCACCGATTCTGGTGATGGTGTCCTGTACCAGTTTGACAGCAGCCTTAATGACTTCATCATCAGCTGCGTTCACAATGAACATAACTTCATACTTTTTCACGAAATTCGCCTCCTTTTCGGACCTATGTCCCGCACTCTCTGCGGGCCAGGAAGTTGCCTGCGGAATAGCAAGCTTTTATATTATACAAGAAACATGGATGAATTGCAAATTATTTATTTCTTCTTTTTGCTTACCATAAATCCGGTGGCCTGCTGGTTTGCCATGATGACCACATCACTGATCTGTACCCGTTTCGGCTGGTCCGCCACAAAAGCAATGACGTTGGCAATGTCTTCCGCCTGGAGGGCATCGATTCCCTCATACACCGCCCGGGCCCGTTTCTTATCTCCATGGAACCGGACTTCACTGAATGGCGTCTCCACAATGCCCGGCTGGATGGTGGTTACTTTGATATCGCTGTCAATTACATCGATACGGATACCATCGCTGAACGTCTTCACCGCCGCCTTGGTGGCGCAGTACACCGCAGCCCCCGCATAGGCATAGAGGCCGGCGGTGGACCCGAGATTAATGATTTGGCCCTCATTCTTTTCCAGCATGGCCGGCAGAAAAGCACGGGTCACAAGAAACAGGCCTTTGATATTGGTATCCACCATCTGGAGAATATCCTCTTCCGCTGTTTCCCCATAGGGCTCAAGGCCCCTGGCAAGGCCTGCATCGTTCAGAAGAATATAGGGGGTCCCCACATTTTTGAGGCAGTCTTCCGCCACCCGATGAATTTCCTCGGGCCTGCGGACATCGAGCTCATAGGTGGTAACTTTTACTTTCTTTTCTTTTTCTATGTCCTTTTTGACCTGCTCCAGTTTTTCCCCATTTCTGGCCGCAATAACAAGGTCATATCCCTTTCCCGCCAAAGCCCGGGCAGATGCCAGCCCAATACCGCTGGTGGCACCGGTTATAAAAGCGAATCGACTCATAACGTTCCTCCTTTGATATAATAGGTATGTTGTATATTGCTATATCCAATTGCGGTTTGTCGAGCTGATGTGTTCGGCGCAGATGGATAGAGCCATTCGCATGGAGCTTCTAGCTACTAGCAGCTAGCTGCCAGGAAGGCTGATTCGCCTGCGGCGCTACCCACCCTATATTTCCGTCAGTCATTCGTGCCGTAGGCTGACCAGCTTTCCTAGAAGCTAGGAGCTAGCAGCTAGAAGCCCCCGCACGAATGACTCTATCCGTAAGCATCGCCCTAACAGCTCGACAAACTGAAATATTCTTTACCTATTATACAAAAATCCCTGCTTCCCTGCAGGGAAAAGGAGATTCCATGAAAACTCTTTCCATCTGCTGTCTCATTGCCATTTCCCTGCTTTCCGCCGGTTGCGGGAGCACAATGCCTCCGGCCTCCTCTGCCCCTGCCATTTCCCAATCGGCTCCCCAGATTCACGTGATTACAAAGGAATCGGAGGAGATTTACCGTAAAGCTGTGACGGCCTACGGTAAAGGGGACCACCTGACTGCCCTCCAGCTGGCCAACGATGCATTGGCCAAAGATGAGCAGAATTACCAAGCCCTGTCCCTGAAAGGAATTATCCAGGCCTTTGACGTATCGCCGGAAGAAGGAATTGCTACCATCAATCAATCCTTATCCATCAATCCCGGTTATGTACAGGCCTTCTTCGACATGGCCATGGCCCAGAAGCTGGGGAAGCACTACGATGAATCTATTACTTACTTCCAAAAGGTTCTTGACCAGGACCCTAAGAATACCTGGTCCTACTACGGCATCGCCACAGACTACGCAGATAAGAAGGACAAGGGAAAGGGAAAGGCCCTGGAATACCTGAAAAAAGCCATCGAACTGGATCCCCAAAATGTAAAACCCCAGGCCCGGGTACAAGACCATTTCACCTGGCTTCATGGAGACAAGGACTTTGAGCAGCTGGTAAAATAACATCCAGCATCTCCGACTATTGCGGTTTGTCGAGCTGATTGATGGTTGGATTCTCATTGGCATGATTACGGTCTGAGTCATAGCAGCTGAGGGGGGAACGCCCTGCGGGCGAGGAGTAACGCCTGACGGCGAGGTGACTCAAGGGAAATGGCCTGCGGCCAAGGGGCAGGTGCGGCGCACAATTCATATAGCGCCGCAGAGTATGTATTTTGCGGCTTTGCCGCTGAATTATAAACTTGTGCCGCTTTATAATTTTGATGCGGCACACCACCCCCTCGGGCAAAGCCCGTTACCCCTGAGCCACCTTGCCGAAGGCATTACCCTTTATCCTCCTTGAGAATGATTGTACTCAAGGGAATGGGCATCCAAGCATTAAACTCTCCTACAAACTGAAATTGGCAGTACATCCTGCATTCACTGCAGAAAGGAGTTTTCATTTGAAATACGCATTCATTCTTTCCATAGTCTCCCTGGTCCTCTATCATGACAGTATGCTTTCCGCTGCCGGTATAGCCGGATATCTGGCAGGCATATTTTTTCTCTTTACCTACCGGGAAAAGCCAACAATCCTCGCCATAGGATGCATTGCTGCCGCCATACTGACCGTCATGTATTTCACCTGGGATTTTTCCTTTGAAGGATACATGCACTTCGGCATCGCCTGGTCCATGACGATTACCGCTTTTACCGCCATTCTCACAATGGTAGGCCTGCTATACAAAATAAAAAAACGCTGAGCAATAAAGCAGAAATAAAAAGCAGGCATTCTATCCATCCGAAAGTTGACCAACCTCACAGGCTGCTTCTTTCCACTCTTTACAGAGATTTTACAGTCTTCAAATCGGGTAGATTTCTTTTTTTCGAATCCCGGCTGTTGTAAAATAAAAGATAATAAATAAAAGCAGTCTGTTTACCTTTTATACATGGCTGCTATAAAGGAGATACCATGGAGCGTATTGCAATTATTGATTTGGGGTCGAACTCCATCCGTTTTGTTATCATGCAGATTGGGGCACACGGTGCTTATAGACTGGTATACCAGGAAAAGAAATCCATCCGCCTGGCAGAGGGCATGACCATGGATTCCCGGCAGCTTACGGAGGAAGCCCAGCAGCGGGCATTGAAATGCCTTTCCGTTTATTCTCATATTATTGCTGTACAGAAAGTCAAAAAGGTCATGGCAGTGGCTACAGCGGCGGTGCGGAATGCCATCAACGGCGCCTCATTTCTCAAGCGGGTCAGGCTGACCACCGGCATTCCCATGACCATTATCAGTGGAAAGGCAGAAGCGGCCCTGGGCTTTTCCGGCGTCATCCACACCATAGACAGGAAGGATTTTCTTCTCTTTGATCTGGGCGGGGCCAGCGTAGAGATTTCCCTGGTAAAGGATAAAAAGCGGATCCACTCCGTCAGTATCCCCATGGGCGCTGTCACCCTGACAGAAATGTTCCAGTCCTCCGGTGATGTCAGTTACAATAAAATCAACGAAATCCGGGAATTCATCCAGAAGAAGCTCTCTGAAATCCCATGGTTTCCCAAGGAACCTATGGAAGTCATCGGTGTCGGCGGTACGGTCCGAAACCTGGCGAAAGTGCACCAGCGGGCCTCTTCCTATCCCCTGCCTAAGCTCCACAATTATAATCTCCCTGTAGAAAATCTCTTTTCCATGGTGAAATCCATCTGTTCCAAGAGCTATGAGGAGCGGCAGAAGATTTCCGGTCTTTCCTCCGAGCGGGCAGATATCATTATCGCCGGTGCCCTGGTGGTCCAGGAAATCGTGCGGAAAGCAAAATCCTCCTATCTCACCATTTCCGGCTGCGGACTCCGGGAGGGACTGTTCTTCCATTACTATGACCCCCTATATGATAAGGAAAATCACTGGCGCAATGACATGCTCTTTTCTTCCGTAAAGAACTATCTCTACACTCTGCCGGTGGAATACGATTTCCATACCTCCTATGTAACAGCCATGGCATTGTCCATGTTCGACCAGTGGAAGAAGATGCATCATCTCAATGATCGAATGCGCCGGATTCTGGCAGCCGCCGGACTCCTCCATGATACGGGCACCATCGTCAACTACTACAGCCATGCCCGGCACAGCGCTTACATTACTGCCAATGCCCACATATTCGGCTGGTCCCACAGGGAACAGATCATGTGCGCCCTCATCTGCGCCTTCCATCATGGCTATTCCAGCAAATTCCTGAAGTCCAATACCCATGTCCGTATTCTTTCGGACCTGCAAATGAAGGAAGTTCGTATGATGGCCCTTTTCCTGGCTTTGGCCGAAGGACTCGATGAAAGCCATGAACAGTGCATTACCCGCCTCATCTGCACCTCTTCCAAACAGGCCATGGATCTTCGCATCTACACGAGCCGGGATAATTTCGATGTTCCTGCCCATGCAGTGCAGAACCTGATTAAAGATTTTGAAAAGACTTTCCGCCTCCCCCTGCGTATCCAGTGGTTTCCGGGCAGTACAAATAAAAATGAGCTGAAGGAAGCAGCGGAAGCCCTGAAATTTGCAGAAAAGAATTAGTGGAAGATAGCGGACGCAAGCTCCTGCCAATTGCGTTTTGTCGAGCTGTTGGTATTCGGTGCTGGCGTATAGAGTCACTCGCACGGGGCAACTAGCTTCTAGCGGCTAGCTGCTAGGAAAGCTGATCCGCCTGCAGCGCTTTCCATCCAATGTTTCCACCTGTCATTCGTGCCGTAGGCTGTTGAGCCTTCCTGGCAGCTAGGAGCTAACAGCTAGAAGCCCTGCACGAATGACTCTATCCATCAGCGCCGCTCAACAGCTCGACAAACTGAAATATTCCTTCCCACATACAGTGAAAAAGGCCTGCCTTCCGGCAGGTCTTTTCGTACTTCATCTTTTATTCAGCAGCACCGCATTTTCTGCTTTTCTTTGCATCTTCAAAGAGTTCATTCACATAGTCCCAGTTAATGATCCGGAAGAAAGCTTCCACGAAATCGGGACGGCGGTTCTGGTACTGAAGGTAGTAAGCATGTTCCCATACATCCAAAGCCAGAAGCGGTTTCTTGCCTTCCGTCAGGGGATTATCCTGGTTAGCTGTAGAAAGGACTTCCAGATGGTCCTTATTCCACACAAGCCATGCCCAGCCGCTTCCAAACTGGGATACTGCAGCGGCAGAGAATTTCTTTTTGAATTTCTCAAAGGAACCGAAGTCCTTTTCAATCTGTCCTGCCACGGGGCCGCCGAAGGAGGTGCTTCGTTCCGGTGCCATCATATCCCAGAAAAGGGCATGATTGAAATAGCCGCCCCCGTTATTTCTGACAGCTCCCCGAATATCTTCCGGAAGAAGGTTCAGATGGGCAATGAGATAGCGAATGGATTTTTCAGCCAGTTCCGGATGGGATTCCAGCGCCTTATTCAGGTTGGCGGTATAGGTGGCATGATGTTTGTCATGGTGGAAATGAAGGGTTGCTTCATCCATCACAGGCTCAAGGGCATTATAAGCATAGGGAAGTTCTGGTAATTTAAACATAGTCATTTCTCCTTTTCAATCTATAAAATATAATTTGCAACGATGTTTATCGATTTATTTCAGCCTTATTATATCGTATTTTTTCGAAATAGTCAAGCATATATTGATATTTATATTCAAATGTTAAGCCTTCTTATTGCCAACAGAGCATAGAGTAAAAAAAGACGCTCCTGTGATCACAGGAGCGTCCCACATTTTCAAGATGAATAAATAAAATTACTTCTTTGTTTCATCACCAAACCATTTGTTGTAAATCTTATCGTAGGTACCGTTGTCCTTCAGTTCCTTCAGGGCTTTATTCACGGCAGCCTGTAATTCCTTATTGTCCTTCTTCATAGCAAATACCATGCCCTGGGCATCCTTGGCAGTTCCCACAATCTTCAGATCCTTATCGGCGCCCTGCTTCAGGTAGTACATACCTACCGGCTGGTCGATAACTACGGCATCCAGTGTCTTAGCCTGCAGTTCCATGAAGGCCTGGGAATTGGAATCCAGCTGCTTGACATTAGCCGCTTTAGCTTCCTGAGCCAGTTTTACCTGTTCTGTTCCTACCTGAGCGCCAACATTCTTGCCTTCCAGGTCAGCCCAGTCTTTGATGCTGTCGTTATCTTTATTGACGATGATGATGAATCCGTCCTGAGTGAAATAGGGATCAGAGAAAGCCACCTGCTTTGCCCGTTCTGGAGTAGCATTGAGACCGGAAGCAATGAGATCAATCTGACCGGACTGTACAGCCGGGATCAGGGCATCGAAACCCATGCTCTTGAATTCCATCTTGCTGCCCATCTGTTTAATGACAGCATCAGCCAGGTCCAGATCGAATCCTACATATTTGTCATCCTTTGTAAATTCAAAAGGCGGGAATGTAGTTTCAGCACCTACCCGAATAACGGAAGGGATTCCGTTCTTAGAAGCGGAAGCGCTGCTCTTGGAGCTGCCGCCACCGCAGCCGGCTGCAAGAAATGTAGCAGCCATAGCACCCAATGCCAATGCGATTTTCAGTTTTTTACCCATCATGACAATCATCTCCACATAGTCTTTTGTACCATTCACCAGAAGTTTTTATGAATTTTTATTCAGACCCCCGATATCTCTCCCATAAAGAATAATTGGAAATTCGATGCCTATCCAGTGATTTCAGAACATTCTAACTATTGTTACTGAAATCCGTTTTTTTATTTCCAGTATCTTTATGCAATCTATGCATATTTTATCAACTTGTTACATAAATGTCAAATTTTGATTTTTTTACATATTTTTCACATAATGTATAAGATTCATTATTCCCGGAAACTTGCGATAAAAAGGGAAAAAAATAATGTAAAAATTCTTTGCAGCTTCCTGCCGTATGGTATAGAATAGAGTACGCTGCAGGCAGTACAATCAGCGCTTATTTATGCATAAAAATACCTGCCGGACTATAGAAAGTCCTAATTCATATATACCACTACTAAGAAGGAATCATGGAATGAAATATTTTTATCCCGCCGTTTTTACCTTTAATCCCAAAAGCCAAAGATACACCGCTTTTTTCCCGGATATTCCCGGATGCCGAGCCGAAGGAAGCCACATGGAGATTGCAGAAAGAGCCCGGGAAGCACTGGTCCAATTCCTTACGGATCAAGAAAAAAATGAAGCTTCCTTTCCTTCCCCCTCCGATGAACGAATGCTGGAGAAGGAATATCCCGACGGCCGTGTCTGCATCATACTGGCAGATACGGACAATTACAGCGCCTATTGCGCCCGCTGCGTTTCCTGTTCAAAAAATTTCTACCATGAAGCTGCAAAAACTCTGGGCGGCCACATTCGAGGTTTTGACGGGCTCCGGGCCCTGGCCATTATCGGTATCACCCTGTTCCACATGTTTCCCCAGACCATCCGGGGCGGCTATCTGGGGGTATCCCTCTTTTTCGTCCTTTCCGGATGTCTTTTAGCCTATACCTGTGAAAAGAAAGGAGCCGCCGGTTCCTTTCCTCTTATCGCCTACTTCAGGAAGAGAATAGCCCGGATTTATCCATCCCTTCTCATTATGATGCTCGTCACCATCGGGGCCTTTTCTTTCTTTGCGGCGCCGGTGATTTCCGCTATCCGGCCGGAAGCCCTTTCCGTTCTGCTGGGATACAACAACTGGTGGCAGATTTCCCAGAGCGCCGATTATTTCACCCGTCTCACGAACCAGTCCCCCTTCACCCATCTCTGGTTTCTGGGCATAGAGCTGGAATATTACCTGGCCTGGCCCCTGCTTTATTGTCTCTATGCCGGCATCACCTGGTTTTACGGAAGAAAAGCGGGCATAGTTTCTTTCCTGGCAGCCGGTCTTTTATCAGCCCTGTGGATGCCTGTTTACTATAACGCAGGCGCTGATATTACCCGTCTTTACTACGGTACAGATACCCGGGTCTATGCCCTCCTTCTTGGGGCAGCACTGGGATTCTTCCTGTACCACTACCCGGTATCGGCGAAACATTCGGAGGGGTACAAACATCTGTCGATCCTTCTGTTTCTTCTGGCCCTGGGCGTTACCATCTACGGCTATGTGTTCCTGTCCGGCGATATGCCCTTTATGTATGAAGCAGGACTCTTCCTTTACACCCTCCTCTTCTGCCTTCTAATATTACTCACGGCTGACAGGCACCTGCCCTTCGGCCGCCTGCTGGATATGCCCTTTCTCCGATGGATCGGCAAGTACAGCTACGGTATTTTCCTCTGGCAGTACCCGGTCATCTTCCTCACTCAGTATATGAGATGGAATGAAATTTCTCCCCTCATGCCGGTGGCGGAAATTGCCGCCATCATCCTCCTCTCTGTGTGGACGGAACTTCTGGTGCAGGGACTGAAAGCCTTCTTTTCCCGCTCCCTGAAGCCAAGAAAAACGGTTATCAGGATTCTTGTGGTCCTGCTCCTTTCCCTTCCCGGCTTCACCCTCATGGCCTATGGAGCCCGGGGTATCTGGACTTCCTCCGATGTAAAAGTATCGGATACCGATGAAATGAAAGAACGGTTTGCAGAAAATGAAGAAGCCCTGAAGCACCAGGATGAAAAGAAACCGGCTGTCCCGGTGATTGACGAAAACAATCCAAACCTCCGGGATGCGGCCTGCATCGGCGACTCCGTCATGCTGGGTTCCGCCATGGCTATTCGGGATGTACTTCCGAACTGTTATATCGATGCCAAGGTATCCCGGTATGTAGGTGCCGGTCTGGATGTGGCTCGGCAGATGGACTCCATGGGAAAACTGGGCCGCACTGTGGTTATCGCCCTTGGCACCAATGGTCCCCTGGATGGGCAGTATGAAAATCAAACGAAGGCCCTTTTGGAATATCTGGGACCGGACCGCCTGATTTTCTGGGTCAATGTATACTGTCCCGCCACCAGCTGGCAGAACAGCAATAACCGGTATATCAGGAAGATTGCAGATGAACACCCCAACGTAACCATCGTTGACTGGTACAGCGTGGCTTCCCAACATCCGGAATGGCTGAGCGGAGACCGAATCCACCCAAATCCGGAGGGTACAAAAGTCTACGCCCGCCTCATTCATGACGCCATCGCCGCAAGCCGATAAGACAAGGCCCTGGCGTGCAGTGGACCTTGATAGGTCATGGTCCTTTCCAACGGTGCAAAGACTCTACTTAAGTTTAAGAAATCATTTTTATTTCATTGAACTAATCAGCGCTTCCCCAGATTCAGTGTCACACAAAAAGGGCTTCCATCCGGAAGTCCCTTTTTACTGTCTTTCTATTTGACCCTGCCCCTCGTACCATGCTATATTTAAAAGTACGAATATCTACATGTACATATCAAGAAAGCCTGAAATGAAATACCTCCCGCAGTGCAGCTCCGGTGCCAGGAGAAAAGCCCAATATGTCAACGGCCCCAACGCACCCACAGTAGCCTTTATTCCTTTTATATCTGTGGGGGGAATATCTCCTCCATATTTTAACCGGAGTTTTTCCACGTTTATCTTTTCTATAACTTTTACCTATATAATAAAAAGCAGGAAAAGTTCCTGTTACCATATACTGTATTGAAGTCCTGTAAAGCAGGCAAAGGATCATCATGGACATTATCATTACATTTCTCTCTGACTGGGGTTATCTGGCACTCTTTATCTGTATGGTGCTGGAAAATATGAACATCCCCATTCCCAGTGAAATCATCCTGGGCTTTGCCGGATTTCTTGTATCCCAGAATATTTTCTCCTTCTGGCCCACCGTCATCATCGGGACCATAGCCGGTATCGCCGGTTCCCTCTTATCCTATTACATGGGCTTCAAAGGCGGCCGCGGCCTCATCCTGAAGCACACCGCAAAAGGCGGTCTGGGAGCCAAGAAGCTTATTGCCGCCAAGGACTGGTTTGAAAATTATGGTGCCGTTGCTATTCTCACAGGCCGTCTCCTTCCCGGTGTACGTACTTTTATTTCCCTGCCCGCCGGAATCGCCCAGTTCCCGCTGCCTGAATTTCTGATTCTCACGCTGGCCGGTACTGTTCCCTGGACCATTTTCCTCGTCTATGCTGGTTCCCTGCTGGGCCACAACTGGCATCTCCTTCTTGATTACAAACTGGAAATTGCAGGGGTCTGCCTGGTAATCGTTATCCTTATCGTCCTTGGCTATCATTTCTACCTGAAGAGAAAGCATCATGAAAATCAATAAAAACTGTCTTTTCCTGTTTCTATTCTGCCTCGTCCTGTACGGGGCCTTTTCCGGCCTCATTCCCCTCCTTGACCCCGATGAGCCGGTATACGGGGAAACGGCGAAAGAAATGATTGCTACAGGGGACTGGATTTCCCCACAGATTTATGGCGAATTCTGGTATGATAAGCCGCCGCTTTTCTATTGGCTGGAAGCGGTGTCTTTTTCTATTTTCGGCGTGTCCACCTGGGCTGCCCGGCTTCCCTCTGTCCTTTTGGGGGCATTGACTCCGGTGTACCTGTATCTGGCTTCCCGCCGGCTCATCGGTGAGAAATCGGCCCTCCGGGGCGCCTTCATCTGCGCTTCTTCCCTGGAAATCATTGTGCTTGCCCGGAGCAGTGTCACCGATACCCTCCTGACTTTGACTCTCACCGTGGCCCTCATGTCTTTCCTCCGGAAAGAATATTTCATTGCCTATATAGCCTGCGGCCTCGCTCTTCTGACAAAAGGGCCCATCGGCTTTGGCTTCCCCGCCCTCATCGTGGGTCTCTGGATGATTTTCACAAAGCGGTTCACCCTGAAAAATGTGATGGCCCTCAGATGGTATTGGGGCATTCCACTGGCCTGCCTCGTGGGCCTTCCCTGGTATATCCATATGGCCATGATTCATGGAGATGCCTTCATCGATACTTTCCTGGGATATCACAATATCACCCGCTTCGTAAGCCCTGAACATGCGGGACAGAATCATTACTGGCTCTATCTCGTCGTGGTGCTCGTCGGATTTTATCCCTGGGTCGGGACCCTTCCGGGCCTCCTTCGGCGAGTGAAGATATGGTGGAAAGACCGCAGTGCCTCCTATTTCCTTGTATGGGCCCTGTTCATTTTCCTGTTCTTTTCCTTCTCTTCCACCCAGCTCTTTTCCTATATTCTCCCCCTGTTCCCACCCCTGTCCCTGCTGGCAGGAATATACATCACGGACTGTGAGGAATCGGGCCATATTTCCAGAGCTTTTCTCCTTTCCCATTGTCTATTCGGCCTCATAACCGCCGGAGCCATTGCCTTTGTGCCCTTTGTCCCCGCCGGCGGGCCGGCAGTCCGTTATGGTGTTGCCCTTTTTATGGCCGCTTTCACCCTGCTGGCAGCATGGAAAATGAAATCCGGCCACACCCATGGATTCTTTGTTTCCCAGGCCCTGCTGGTGACCGGATTTGTCCTTGCTGTCTGGTGCCTCTTTGCCACCCCCGTTTCTTCCCTTTTCACTTCGAAAGCCATTGCGGAAGAACTGGCAGGGACAAAGACCGACAGCACCATTCCCCTGTACATCGATAATTTCTACCGTCCCTCCGTTGCGTTCTACACTGATATTTACGGAAAAGCTCTCCCGGAATTTGACAGAAAAAAGCTGTCTGTGGATGAAAGAAATGCGGAAAACGGGGTCCTTCTCCCCGGGAAAGATGAAGAGACATCACTCCCGCCAAAAGCGTATATCCTGGTGCAGGATAAGGTCTATCATAAATGGCCGGAGGAACAGAAAAAAGGCCTCTCCCTCCTCTGGCATAAGGATACGGCCTCCATGTATTTGAAAGATGAGGTTTCCCAGTGAGCAGACAACAGACCAAAAGAATCAGAATGACAAAAGAGACAGAACCCAGGAAGGATCAGTGGAAGACGCTTTTCTTCTTTTTCCTGGCGGCTTTCCTTTTTCTTCTCTGGGGTTCCTGGCTTTTGCCGGTAACGGACCCGGTAGAGTCGAACTACGCCCTCACCGCAAAGGAAATGGTGCAGTCCGGCAACTGGATGTCCCCCCAGATCTACGGCACCTACTGGTACGATAAACCCATCATGGTTTACTGGCTCCTTTCCATCAGCTACTCCCTCCTGGGCTTTACGGACCTGGCCTCCCGGCTTCCCGCCGTGGTCTGCGGTTCCCTGTCTGTGACTCTTCTCATCTGGTATATCCAGAAAATCAAAAAGGACGCGGTTATTTCCATCTGGTCCGGTGCCATGATGGCTCTGTCCCTGGAATTCTGGGTCATTTCCCATGCCATCATTACGGACAGCATGCTCCTCCTCTTCACCATTCCCACTATGCTCTCCGGGTACATAGGGGTCATGGAAAATAATAAAAAGCATCTTATCATTGCCTACGGTGCAGCAGGTCTTGCCTGCCTGTCCAAGGGGCCCGTGGGCCTTGTCCTGCCAGGCGCCCTTCTCCTCCTCTGGTGCCTAACCATGAAATCCGGAAAAATGGCAGCCCGTCTTTTCCCCTGGCAGGGAATTCTCGTTTTTCTGGCAGTCACCCTTCCCTGGTACCTGGGCATGTTCCTCATCCATGGCAGTGATTTCGTGAACCAGTTCCTGGGTCTTCACAACATTGTCAGAGCCACATCCTCCGAGCATCCAGAAGATAACCACTGGTACTACTATCTGGTCATTCTTCCTGCCGCTCTCCTTCCCTGGACCTTTACTTCCTTCTATGAAATGGTGAAAGGCTGGAAAGACAAGACCCCTTTCTATAAATTTCTCATGGTCTGGTGCTGGGGAACGGTCCTCTTCTACACCTTTATGGCTACGAAGTATGTGACCTACACCTACATTGCCATTGTCCCCGCCATCATTTTCTCCGCCTTTGCGGCGCCAGGCATCCGAAACGGAGAGAAACAGCCCTTCCTCTGGAGTGCCCTTGGCTTCCTCATTTTTGCAGCTGCCGCTCTGGGTGGTTCTTTCTATATCAAGGAAGGAAGCTGGTGGATTCTCTACGCCGTCATAGCTTATGCTTTCTGGGTCCTTGTGATTCGCTATAAAAAGAGCAGCGGCAAAAGGCTCACCACCATTGCCGCCGTGACAGCTTCCATTTGTCTCTGCCTCATCATGGAAGGGCTCCCCCATTACCTGCCACGCCGCTCCGCTGTGGAAGCGGGCCAGGAATTAAAAGCAGCCCCCGGAGAACATTACTTCTTCCGCTCCTACCCCGCAGGCTATACGTTCTACACCGGCGAAGTAGCCACCCGCATCGTCCCGCCGCCATCGAACGAGGAAGAAAAAAACGAGCGGAATCCTCTTTGGGATGAGAAATACGTGATGCCATCTATTTCGGACAAGGATTTCATAAAAAGCCACCGACAGGATAGTACGCCCGTATTCCTCTTCGTTTCTAAAAGCGACAAGAAATATTTTGACCAGTGGGCCCTGAAATACAATTTCCGCCAGGTGAAACAGCTCCTGAATGGTACTATTTATGTGATGACAACGGAAGAAGACCTGCCGGAGTCCTTCAAAGAAGCCCGGGAGCAGATGAAGGAGGACTATCGGAAGACTCACCAGACCGAACAGGTGGAAGACAAGTAAGGGCAATAAAAGTCAAACTGCGGTTTGACGAGCTGCTGTGTCCGGCGCAGATGGGTAGAGTCATTCGCATGGAGCTTCTAGCTACTAGCGGCTAGCTGCCAGGAAGGCTGATTCGCCTGCGGCGCTACCCACCCGATATTTCCGTCAGTCATTCGTGCCGTAGGCTGGCCATCTTTCCTGGAAGCTAGGAGCTAGCAGCTAAAAGCCCCCGCACGAATGACTCTATCCGTAAGCATCGCCCTAACAGCTCGACAAACTGAAATTGGCTGAGCCCTTTATATCCACCAGGAGGATTACCACCATGACCATTTCTTCCTTTATGAACCATCTCATTGCTTTCCATGGAGAAAACACCTTCAATCCGTGGAACGACACCGATCTTGACTATGACGTAGAAGGGGCGGCTGCTATCAGGCGGAAGAACCTTTCCGACTACCTGTCCCTCCGTCTGGGAAAGGCAAAAATCCTTCTCGTAGCAGAAGCCTGCGGCTATCAGGGAGGGCAGTTCTCCGGCATCGCCATGACCTGCGAGCGCATGCTGCTGGACTGCCATCCGGTGGTCACTTCGGATATGATTTTCCGTCGTCCTGGAGAACGGACCAGCCGCCCTGACAGCCCTTTCATCACGAAACCCACCCAGCGGGAAAAGGGATTCAACGAACCCACGGACTCGGTGGTGTGGAAAGCGTGCCTGGATGCCGGCCTTTCTCCGGAGGAATTTCTTCTCTGGAATATTTTCCCCTTCCATCCCTATAAAAAAGGAAACCTCCTCACGAACCGTACTCCCACGGACGAGGAACTCTCCATCGGCCTGTCTTACACGAAGGAGCTCCTTACCCTCACCGGTTCCCTCCCCCTCTTCGCCATCGGCAAGAAGAGCGAAACTACCCTTACGAAAGCGGGCTTTTCTGTCACCTGTCTCCGACACCCTGCCAATGGCGGTGCCAATATCTTCCGGGCACAACTGAAGGATGCGCTTTCCTGAATATAAAAATAGCGACATCAATGAAACAGTTTCGTTGATGCCGCTATTTTTATATTTTTATACATGTCCATGCAGCACATACCGCTTGGTAAAATAATTCCATACCATGACTACCGCAGAAGCCACTACCTTGGCAAACATATACCAGATACCTATGATATCAATGAAGAACCACATGACCACCTGATTGATGCCAAGACCAATAATCGATGTCAATGCAAAGAGAGCCATCTGTTTCTTACTCTGCTGTTCTGCATGAAATACTACATAGACACAGAGAATATAGTTGACCACCAGTGATACTGTAAAAGCAATAGGCGCCGATACCAGAGGATTCAAGCCACCATACTCGGTCAATGCAAAAAGAAGGCCATACTCTAAGAGGAAACAACCACCTCCTACTAAAAGAAAGCGGAAAACTTCCCAAAATCGCTCAGTAGAGGGAAAAAATTTACGAATTAAAGAATCAAACATAGTTCACCTGTCTGGAATAATAAAAAGGAATAAAGTGAATCATGAAATTCCAAGGGTAAATAATTATTAATGACGAATCAAATTCAACAGGCATTATGAGAGGAATAAAAATTGATTTCCCGCAAATTATTTGAATCAGATGTGCCAGATTCATCATCTTTAAAACTATCCACATCCAGCCAATTACTTACTGCCCTTTTCTCAGCATCATCCGTATGATATTCATCTGTATTTCAAAATTTTTTCTACTGTTTTTGACTTCTATATCCAGCATAAGTCCAGTACCAAGAAAGACAACAGCTGCCATCATAAAGAATCCCGACGTCACCAGTGTCGGTAATTTAGGAACCAGACCGGTGACCATGTATTCATGAAATACAGGGAGGAAAAGGGCCAGCGAGATAAAAGCCATCGCCAGAGCTGCCATGGTAAAAAAACGGAGAGGCCGATAGTCTTTATAGAGCATAAATATGGTTCGAAGCACTCTGGCGCCATCCCGAAAAGTATGAAGTTTACTCACACTGCCAGCCGGCCGATCACGATAGGAAACGGGCACATTTGCTAAAAGAAGATTCTTATCCAGCGCATGAATCGTCATTTCTGTCTCGATTTCAAAACCTTTGGACAGGATAGGAAAAGTTTTGACAAACATAGGAGAAAAAGCACGGTAACCGGTCATGACATCTTTGATTTCATGGCTGTTTTCACCCCAAAACATGTTAATAAACCGCCGGACCAGCATATTTCCTGAATTATGGAATGGCCTTTTATTCTCCTCGAAATAGGTAGACGACAGGCGGTCCCCAATGACCATATCCGCCTTTCCTTCCAGAATAAGATTGACCATGGCCCTCGCATTTTCTGCCGGATAGGTATCATCTCCATCTACCATGACGTAGCAGTCTGCATCAATATCCCGGAACATGGAACGGATCACATTACCTTTTCCCTGCCGGTATTCATGACGCACTACCGCTCCTTCCCGTTCTGCAATTTCAGCAGTTCTGTCGGTAGAATTATTGTCATATACATAAATCACCGCTTCCGGAAGAACTTTCCTGAAATCCCTGATAACCTTTCCTATTGTAATGGCTTCATTCCAGCAAGGAATGAGTACTGCAATTTTATCCAAACTATCCATCTCCAACTAATTACGATACCATTCTATTGTACCCCATCTTTAAAGGGATTTCATAAATTTTATATAAAAACACCAATACCAGGACTTATGGTATTGGTGTTAAATGAAAAAATTATTTCTCTCTAACTTTTTATCTAAGCAGCGCGCTTTCTGCCGCTCCTCCCAAAGCTTCTTCTACTGATGGATGGGGACGAATCACTTTCAGGAACTCTTTCAATGTCAGATGGTTTACAATTGCCAGCGAAATCTCACTGATCAGATTATCCGCATCAGCACAAATAAGCTGGGCTCCACGGATATAGCCAGACTCGTCAGACAAGATTTTTATATAGCCTCCCTCATCGGCAATAAGACTTTTAGCATTGCTTCCCATGACAACACGACCTGTTTTGATGGGAATGTCTCTTTGTTTCGCCGCCTCCTCCGTAAGTCCTATAGAGGCAATTTCCGGCAGCGTATAAACACACTGCGGCACCAGATCCAACTCTATGGAGCAGGGTTTACCTGCGATGGCAGCAGCTGCCGCTTTCCCCTGAGCTTCAGCAGAATGGGCAAGCTGTACCGTCCCATAAACGATATCACCAATGGCATATACTCCCTTAACCGAAGTCTCCATGTGACTGTCCACCTTGAAACAGCCCCGCTCCATGTCCACTTCCATGGGGAGCAGGTCCTTCGTTTCCGGATGACGGCCGGTGGCAATGAGCACCGCATCGGCAGGAAGAAACTCCTCTTTCCCTCCTTTTTCAAAAGAAATGGAAAGTCCCTCTTCCGTTTTTTCAATTTTCTTCACACCGGCCCCGGTGAACACATGGATGCCTTTTTTCCGGAAAAGGGCCGCCAGGTGGCGGGCAAGGTCTGTATCAAAGGGTGGCAGGAGTCGGGGCATCATTTCCACGATAGATACATCCGTCCCAAAAGCCCGGTAGGCTTCTGCAAATTCCACGCCAATAACACCGCCACCGATGATGACCAGTTTCTTTGATTCCGGCAGTTCCGAGAGAAGGCTGTCACTGGTATAGACACCGGGCAGGCTGCTTCCCGGAATGGGAGGAATGGACGGAGCCCCGCCGACAGCCAATACGATATGAGAAGTTGTGAGTTCTACCGGGTTCTCCCCTTCCACGGATACTGCAGTTGGAGAAACTACACGCCCCTTTCCCTGGTAAATATCCACTTTATTCTGTTTCAGCAGCCGCCCTACCCCTTTTCTTAAAGTAGAAACGACATCGCTGCACCGTTTACGAAGGCCCGCAAAGTCAGGCGTACCTCCGGCATTCCTGATACCAAATAGGGCAGCCTTGTCTATGTTTTCCAGAAGTCCTGCTGCATAGAGCAGGGTCTTTGTCGGGATACAGCCCCTGTTGAGACAGGTACCACCAAGTTCTGCCTTCTCCACCAGCGCTGTCTTCAATCCATACCGGGTACAATGAATGGCACAGACATATCCTCCTGGACCGCCGCCGATTACAACTACATCATATTTCATGAGTATCCTCCTTTGGGATAGATATAAGGACGTTGGTACTACACAGCGATATTTCAGTTTGTCGAGCTGTTGGGCAGCGCTGATGGATAGAGTCATTCGTGTGGGGCTTCTAGCTGTTAGCTCCTAGCTGCTAGAAGCCCCGCACGAATGACTGGCGGAAACAACAGATGGAAAGCGCCGCAGGCGAATCAGTTTTCCTAGAAGCTAGTAGCCAGAAGCTAGAAGCTCCATGCGAATGACTCTACCCGTAAGTATGCAAATCTGCCGCGAAGCAGCTGGCAAACTCAAGGCCCAAGGCTCACTGCTCAAGGCTATGACTCCAACCGTCAGTATGCTAAACTGCAAGTTTCAACATCCCTGCAAACCGCAATTGGATGCATCATCCCGTCCTTACGCCTTTTCTCTTACCAGTTCTGTCACATCAGAAAGGACCGCTCTTTCCTCCGCCGTTTCGACGGGCAGGGACGAGAGAGCTTCCGCCAGGGCTGAGCCTTCATACCGGGATCCCTTCAGCACGCCGGGGAGGGAGGCGATAAGATCTGCCTCCAGGCCATCAGAGTCCACCGATGCCTTTTCTATTTTTCCCCGATTTACCCCAAAATAGAGACGGATAAATCCCCAGTCATACCGTCCTTCGATGGACGTACTGAATTCCCTGGCCTGACCCAGGCGCCAGTCCCAGGAAGAAAAGAAGCGGATCCTTTCTTCCAGTGCCTCTTCCGGGATATCGGAAGAACGAATTTCGTGAACTGGAAGGCCATAGACCTTCCCGAAGCTTTCCTTCAGCGCTTCCGTCAGGCTTTCTACGGTAATGGCTCCATTCAGGTCCGAAAGGTTCACCACCTTGGAAGGCACCGATTTGACCCCTTTGTAGTTCATCTTCGAACCGTCCACATTGAGGTATTTCATCATATCCTTCATGTCCTCGGAAATGAGAAGTGTACCATGGTGATAGCAGTAATCTCCGGTTCGATAAAAAGCATTGCCCGAGAATTTACGCCCATCGATTTTGATATCGTTCCGTCCGCTTTTTTCCGCATGAATACCAAAAGGGGACAGGCCATCCATGATGACGGAAAGCTGCCGATCCACATCGTAATCTTTTCTCCTGGCAAGGAAAGAAAAATTCATATTTCCAATATCATGGTACACAGCACCGCCGCCGGAAAGCCGGCGGGCCAGAAGGCCCCCGTCCTCTTCCAGCCGCTTCACATCGCATTCCCGCCAGCCGTTCTGGTTCCGGCCAATGACTACGGTATTCCTGTCCTGCCAGAGGAAGAAGACGATTTCCCCTTCCTCCACATGATGCATGAGGTATTCCTCCACTGCGAAATTTCGGAAGGGGTTTTGGGTCTCTTTCCAGTTACATAGAAATGTAATTTTTCGAATCATATCAGCCCCCGAAATCATACCGAATATGAGGATGCCGAGCCGCTTTGACTTCATCCGGCCTGCCTATGGGTGTCTGGTGGGGAGCCGTGTGGAGAGATTCCGGATCGACCCGTCCCTTTTCAAAGACTCGAATAAATGCTTCAGCAGCCCAGTCCAAAGTTTCCTTATTTTCCGTCTCCGTTGGTTCCGCCATCAGTGCTTCATGGACAATCAGGGGGAAATACATGGTGGGCGGATGCATGCCTTCATCCAGAAGGCCCTTCGCCACATCCAGGGCGGAAACACCGGTTTCCTTCTTATATTTTTCCAGGGTCATTACGAATTCATGCATGCAGCCGCCGGGATAGGCCATGTCCATCTGGGACGCCAGCTTCTTCATAAGGTAATTGGCATTCAGTACCGCATGGGCCGATGTTGCCGCAAGGCCATCAGAGCCAAGCATGAGAATATAGGTAAAAGCCCTGAGGATAACAAGGAAGTTACCATAGAACATTTTCACCCGGCCAAAGGATTTCTCCGGCCTTTTGAAGTGATAGTCCTCTCCCTCTTTCACCACGATGGGATGGGGCAGAAAATCTGCCAGAAACGCTTTGCACCCCACAGGTCCGCTTCCGGGGCCGCCACCGCCATGGGGCGTGGAAAATGTTTTATGCAGGTTCACATGGACACAGTCAAACCCCATATCTCCGGGGCAGGCTCTTCCTACCACCGCATTCAGGTTTGCCCCATCATAGTAGCAAAGGCCCCCTGCTTCATGGACGATACGGGTAATTTCCAGGATATTCGGGTCAAAAATGCCCAGAGTATTCGGATTGGTCAGCATGAGGCCTGCCGTATCGTCCCCCACGGCGGCTTTGAGCCCAACGAGGTCGACACCGCCCTTTTCATTGGATGGTACATGGACCACTTCATACCCCGCCATGGACGCAGATGCGGGGTTCGTTCCATGGGCAGAGTCGGGAACAATAATTTTCGTCCGCTTTGTATCTCCCCTGGATTCATGGTAAGCGCGGATCAGGCGCAACCCCGTGTATTCTCCATGGGCTCCAGCCGCCGGCTGGAGAGTCATTTCATCCATTCCCGTAATGACGGCAAGAAGGTTCTGCAGCCGATACATCACTTCCAGGGCTCCCTGCACACTTTCCTCCGGGGCCAGGGGATGGATATCGGTAAAGGACTCCAAGGAGGCCGCTTCCTCATTGACCGCCGGATTGTATTTCATGGTGCAGGAACCTAAGGGATAAAACCCATGGTTCACGCCAAATGTCTGTTTTTCCAACTGTCCGTAGTGCCGGTCCAGCTCCACCTCATCCAGCTCCGGCAGATGGGGTGCTTTCTGCCGCAGAGGGATATCCATGTCCCTCACAGCCACATCACAGGGTGGAAACAGGTCCATATGGTGGCCTTTCCGGGACCGCTCAAATAGAAGTTCCATGACCCATCCCTCCTTTCAGGATTGCAACCATTTCATCCATATCTTCTTTACTGTTCATTTCCGTAGCGCACCAGAGAATACCGCCATCCACAGGAAGGCCTCCCAGTATGCCATTTTCTTCCAGTATCTCCTCCACTTTCTGTGGCGGAACAGGTGAAGCCGTTACAAACTCATCAAAGAAGGGGCCTTTGTATCTCAGGGTAAAGCCGATCTTTTCCAGTTCTCCTGCCAGGTAATGGGCTTTGGCATAGCACTGGGATGCGGCCTCTTTCATACCATCGGGCCCCAGGGCAGCCATATAGGCGCCGCAGGCCATGGTGCAGAGGGCCTCATTGGAACAGATATTGGAAGATGCCTTTTCCCGGCGGATATGCTGCTCCCGGGCCTGCAGTGTCAGTACGTAGCAGCGGTTTCCCCGGCTGTCCGTAGTTTCCCCTACAATCCGTCCCGGCAGCTTTCTCATAAGCTTTTCCCGGCACGTCATAAATCCCATGTAAGGGCCTCCAAAAGACAGGGGCAGTCCCAGCTCCTGCCCATCCCCCACGGCAATATCTGCCCCATATTCCCCCGGCGTTTTCAGAATTCCCAGAGACAGGGGAGAGACGGACATGACCGCCTTCGCTTTGACTTCATGGGCCAAAGACACCAGGGCGTCTCCCTCTTCTATGAGGCCAAAGAAATTAGGACTCTGGAAGACTACGGCCGCTGTCCCGTCATCCGCCATTTCCGCCAGTTTTTCCTGGTCCGTCTGTCCTTCCTTAGCAGGAATCACATGGAAATCTACCCGGCGGCTGTCGCAGTAGGTCTTCATGACTTCCAGCATCTGGGGATGCATGGTTCCTGAAGCAAGGACACTGTTCTTTTTCCTGTCAAGGCACATAAATATGGCCTCCGCCGCAGCTGTGGAGCCATCGTATACAGAAGCATCGGATACATCCATACCGGTCAGTTCGGAAATCATGGTCTGGTACTCGAAAATGGACTGAAGGATTCCCTGGCTGATTTCTGCCTGGTAAGGGGTGTAGGTGGTACGGAAGGCTTCCTTGGAAATCACCTGTTTGACAATGGCCGGAATATAGTGGCTATAAGCACCGGCACCGCGAAAAATCGATGTGAACCGACGGTTTTTCGCTCCCAGCTTCCGGATTTCCCGGATCACTTCCATTTCGCTTTTCCCTGCCGGCAGGGGCAGCCGGCTCCGGTATACATCCCGGGGCACGTCCCGATACAGGTCATCCACAGAAGAAAGGCCCAGGAAATCCAGCATTTCCTTCGTCTCTTCCTCAGAGGCGGGTACATAATTTCCCATAGTTATTCCTCCCCCTGGGTCTTGCAGAATTCCTCATACTCCTTTGCGTCCATCAGGTCTTCTTTGTCAGTCACATTCTTCACTTTCACGAACCAGGCTCCATAGGGATCTCCATTCACCTTTTCCGGTGCATCCAGCAGTTCCTCATTCACCTCTTCCACTTCTCCCGTCACCGGGCTGTACACATCGGATACCGCCTTCACCGATTCGATATCTGCGAAGGTGTCTCCTTTGGAAACGGGATCTCCCACCTCCGGAAGATTGACAAATACAATATCCCCCAGCTGGTCCTGTGCAAAATCCGTAAGTCCGATATAGATAAAATCACCGTCTTCTTTGATCCATTCATGGGTTTTGGCATATTTGACATCCTGTGGAAAGTTCATAATGATTCCTCCTTGTTGATTACGATGGGTATTATGAAAATATGATGAAATCGAGGAGGCCAACCTGCGGTCTGGCCTTTGACCAAGTGGTGGCGTCCAGCTTTTAGCTACTAGCAGGCCCCGTCTATCTCGACCTCAATCTCGGTTTCGATCCCGATTTTACTTTCTCTTATAAAAAGGCAATGGTACCACTTCGCAGGCCACTTTTCTCCCTCTTACATCAGCCAGCACTGTATCACCGATTGTTACCGTTTCCCGGGGAACCAGGGCCATGGCATAGGCCCCTTTCAGGTATGGGCAGTAGGTGCCCGATGTGGTGCGCCCGATTTTATGGTCTCCCAGGTACAGGTCTTCCTCCTCCCTCACGATGCCGCGGCCGGTAACCTTCAGGCCTATCCGTTCCCGTTTCTGCGGCTCTGCCAAAAGTGCTGAAAGACCGATGAATTCTTTCTTACCAAGCTTCACAGCGAAGTCCAGTCCCGTTTCCAGGGGACTCACGGTCTCATCCATTTCATGACCGTAAAGAGGCATGGCTGCCTCGAGGCGAAGGGTATCCCTGGCACCGAGGCCGCAGGGAAGGAGATCCTCTCCTCCCTTTTCCAGAAGTAGATTCCAAATCTTCCCGACTTCATTGGCGCTGCAGAAAATCTCATAGCCGAATTCCCCGGTATACCCTGTGCGGGAGACCAGACAATCCACGCCGCCGATGACCACGTGCTCCTTTTCGCTGTAGTATACAGCTGGCAGTTCTCCTGATTCCACCAGGGCCGGCAGGAAATCCTTCGTCATGGGGCCCTGCAGGGAAATGAGTCCGGTGTCTTCGGATATATCGGTAAACCTGGTATCCGGAAGAAGATTCTTTGCCATATGGTCCGCATCTTTGTCATGGGTAGCCGCATTGACCACCACCATGTACCGGTCTTCCCCCAGATGGTAAACAATAAGATCATCAATGACCCCGCCCTTTTCGTTCAGCATGGTGCCGTAACGTACCTTTCCGACAGGAAGATTCGTATAGTCATTGCTCAAAAGATGGTTCAGCGAAGGCAGGGCTCCCTTCCCTTCAAAAAGTACTTCTCCCATATGAGATACATCAAACATGCCCATCTTCGTGCGGACTGCCATATGCTCCGCAAGGATTCCTTTCCCATACTGTACCGGCATGGTATAGCCTCCAAAGGAAACCATTTTTCCTTTCAAAGCCACATGCCTATCATAAAGCGGTGTCTTCTTATCCAAAATCCATCGTCCCCTTCCTTTTCCGGGTGCGCCTTTTTCCCAACAAAAAAAGGCGCACTGTAAAAAATCAGTGCGCCTCTGTCCTTTGACCTGAAAGATAAGCATTGCTGCCTGCTTCTTCGGTGCCCATAGGCTCTCCAGAGGATAGTCCAAATACCGGTCCGTTTACCTGAGAGTTTCTGCCCCTTCGGTGCCTTCCTTTCCCGGCTCTCCCGGTATCTTCATCCCTTGCATAGAATGAAAGATTCACCATTGAATCCTGTGGAATTATGCCTTTACTTTACCATAGGTTTACAGAAGAGAGATAATAAAATTTTTTAATAACCTTTCATAACGAAATACATTATGCCATTGCATGTCCGCAGTCCCTATCGGAAGCTTCAGTCAAATTGCAGTTTGACGAGCTGTTAGAGCGAAGCTTACGGATAGATTCATTCGTGCGGGGTTCCTAGCTTCTAGCTGCCAGGAAGACTCGACAGCCTACGGCACGAATGACTGGCGGAAATATCTAGTGGAAAGCGCCGCAGGCGAATCAGTTTTCCTGGCAGCTAACAGCTAGGGAAGCACTGATTAAATCGTTGTTCGATTATACTCTTGTATTTTCATGCAATACAAGGAATAATCCGACGCGAATAGCGAGCTATTTAAGGAGGATTATGACGCAGTATTGCATGAAAATACATGTATAATCGAACTCTGCGAATTAATCAGCGCTTCCCTAGAAGCTAGCAGCCCCGTGCGAGTGACTCTACCCTCAACACCGAATACCAACAGCTCGACAAACTGAAATTGGCACAACCACTGTTCTCGTGGTTACATCAACGGCACAGCCCGATTGCTGTAGTAGTGGTCCGTAATATCTACGAAATAACCGGTCAGGAGATGATTAAATTCTTTTTCATTCATTCCTTCTCCGGTAACAGCGAAAGCATAGCCGCCGGTGGTCCAGTGAGCAGCGAAGGAATGGCTGCCGGTCTTTGCTACGTAGACCTGGGCATTTCCAATCCGTTTTTCTTCCCACTTTCCAGTATACACACCGCTGATATCCTTAGCTGCTTCGCCCTGTTTCATCTTTTCACTGCGAACCATAAGCTTAGCGCCTTTATCATTGCTGTAACGGATATCTGCGGTTTCACGGCTGATAGCAATGTAGTCATCCACTTTATAGCCAAAAGATTCCGTCAGGAACAGGGGATCAAAACCTACTACCTGTCCCAGTCTTTCATAGCTGTTGTATTCTACCAGCGGATTCGGAATGCCAATCCTGCCGGGCATTTGAGCTTCGCTGACCATTCCTGGAGCCAGCATGGCAGCGCCCATAATAGAAGCAATCAATAATTTTCCCCATTTTTTCATTTTTATATCCTTCTTTCTAAACACAGAAAGCACTGAGTACCCAGTGCTTTCTTAATGTGAATCAATTATATCATAGAATAGAATAGAATAGACTGCAGGTCAATTTTACATTAATACGTCCAATTTCGTATGCCTGATTATGTTTCTGCATCTAATAGTCCATTCATGTCCATTTCAGTATAAGGAGCGGTACCGGATCGCTGAATAAATTCATAACCTTTCCCAATGGCTGAATGGATTGTTTCTTTCTGAGCGATGCTGATGCCTACATAAATCAATCCGGCACATCGTAAAAGGTTTAAATCGGGCTCTGGATAAATTACTGCTGCACAAATACATTATTCACAATTTCAAAATACCCTTCATATCTTCTTTGCCGAGCTATTCTCCTGCAGCAAAAAACGGCAGTCCTCAAACCTGCCGTTTTACTACTTACATCTTTATTTATTTTCCGGAAAAGGAAGCCATCCCAGTTCTTTACCTCCAATAATATGGGCATGGAAATGGAAGACCGACTGGCCCGCTTTTTCTCCAGTATTGATAACCAGACGGAAACCACATTCCTTTAAACCGGCTTCCAGCGCGATTTTCTTAACAACCATAAAGAAATCAGAAAAATCCTTATTCGTTTCTTCATCTAAAGCAAGGATATTATCTACATGTTTCTTTGGAATTACAAGAATATGGACCGGCGCACAGGGTTCAATATCCTTAAAAGCATACCAGTGTTCATCTTCATACACTTTAGTGCTTGGAATCTCACCAGCAGCGATTTTGCAGAAAATACAATCAGCCATAATTACTCCTCCTCTGCTACGGTTCCTGTCATGCCATCTTCTGTAATTTTATCGATACAGACAGGATACATGTGTCCTCTTTCTATATTTGAATTTCTGATAGACACCCGGATATATTCATCCGTGAGCCCCTCAAAAAATCCATTCTTTTGTTCCTCTGCCAATACCCGGACTACTTTCCCTAAAAACTGTTTCCTATAATCCAATGCAATTCCTTTTTCCAATGCCTGTACCCGGTGAACCCGTTCTTTCTTGATTTCATTAGATATCTGATTCGGATAGGAAGCTGCCGGAGTCCCTGTGCGTCTGGAATAAGGGAATACATGGATACCAGAGAACCGGATTTCCTTTAGCGTTTCCAAAGTTTCCTCGAAGTTTTCTTCTGTTTCTCCGGGGAACCCGACAATGAGGTCTGTGGTGATTGCAATGCCTGGCACCTTTTCCCGAAGTTCAGAGATTAACTTTTTGAATTGAGGAAGCCTGTAATGACGGTTCATACCCTTCAGTACAGCATCAGAGCCTGACTGGATTGGCAGATGGAGATGACGACATACCTTTGGCTCATGCTGCATGATGGAAATCAGATCTTCTGACAATTCCACAGACTCAACAGAGCCAAGTCGGATACGCAGGAGCTCCGGAATCTTTACAAGTTCCGCTACCAGCGTAGCCAGAGATGTACCATCATGAAGATCCTTCCCGTAATTACCAAGATGAATACCGGTAAGTACGACTTCCCTGTATCCTTCAGACACAAGGCGTGTGATTTCATGAACCGCATCTGCCTGGAGCCGGGATTTCAGTTTGCCACGGGCATAGGGAATAATGCAAAAGGTACAGTAATTATCACAACCCTCCTGAACTTTCACAAAAGCCCGGGTCCTTACTTCACCTGCCATATCCACTTCCATATTCTCGAAGTGATCCACCTTCATAATATCCACTGTCTCGTTCAGTGGCCTATTATCCGTCCGGTGCATGGCCTGTTCTACGTAGTCAACAATACGGGTCCGATTCTGCAGACCCACAATCACATCTACGTCTCCCATCTTTTCAAAGATCTCTGGTGCCAGCTGGGCATAGCAGCCAGCCACCGCAATAATCGCCTTTGGATGAGCCCGGCGGATACGGCGCACCATCTGTCGGGATTTCCTATCGCCAATGCTGGTGACAGAGCAGGTATTGACGACATATACATCAGCATCGTCATTTTCCCCTGCCTGAGCATACCCATTCCGTACAAAGAGAGTACGCATGGCATCACTATCATACTGGTTAACCTTACAACCAAGAGTAATGAAGGATACCTTTTTCTGAGTGTTAGTTTCTATAGTTTCCATGTGATACATTATATCATATGTGGATAAATTGGGAAATACGATAGAATCGGACTTTTTAAGGGTAGAAATACCTCAAAATACCCCATAATTTTATAAAAGTGGTCGTAATGGCGGTCGTAAAAATCAGCTGTGGGAGATAGCTCCCGCAATTCCGGCCGCGCCGAGGATGATGGCGCCGATTGCCCAGGCGTCCCGCTGCCGTTTGGCTACTTTAATTTGGTGATTCTTCTTTTTCTCTTCCGACTCCATTTGCGCGGTCAATTTCTGATATAAGGTCTTCTGATTCTCGAGCGACTCGCTCTGCCTCTTCAGTAAGCTGTTGGCCCTCTCTAATGACGTCTGCATCCCCTCTATTTTTTTCTTGAAGGCTGCTATTGTCTCGGCCTGCTTGGTCAATGTCTCGGCCTGCTGCTGCTGACTGGCTGAGAGCTGATTCCAGAGCGCGGCCTGCTTCCTGATTGTCTCGCTCTGCTTCTCGCTGTTCTGTTTCAATCTGGCCCATTGTTCCATGGTAAGAGTCACCGTCCCCGGTTCCTGCCCCATAGTCGCCGCGCCAGATGTAATAGCCGGCAATGCAAATAATAAAAAGGCCAGCGCAAATTGCCGCGCGCTTCGTCCTGCTGTCCATCTGCACAATTCGTCACCAGCCTCCATTCTCTTCGGCCTGCTGCTGGTAGAAGATGGCCTTCCCGCGGAGGATATTCCCGCCATCCATCCATTGATCATCATTTTTTAAAACCGCCAGGTCCCATCTTTCGCAGGTTGTGGCCGGGCCGTATGGCTCGGTTAAGTCCTGCCCGTCCATGTTGTCCGCCGCTTCTGCATGGGTCATGAAGTGCTGTATATCAATAGGGATATTATAAATCGTGGAAATGGCCGCCATCAGTTGGGCCATGGTTTCAATCTGTGCATCCGTGGGCGGCTCGCTGCCGAGGTCCACCCGGTATGGGGTCCCTTTATATGCTGCTGCATCGGCGCACCCCTCGAGGCTGATCGCAATGGAGCCGGCGTTCCTGCCGTATGTAGCGGCGGGGACCTGATCAATGGGCCGCGTGATTTCCGCCGACCCGTCTGCGTCAATGCAGATATGGTACGCGCTGGACGGCTGGTGGTAGTGCCCGGCGGTCCAATGGAGGTACACCCGGACCGGCCAGGGATATTTATAAAATGAAGGCCGCGCGTCATTCAATGCCTGGACAATATCTTTAAATTCCATGATTTTGAGGGCCTCCTTTTCCGGCGGCGCTGTATGTGCCCGGCGCCGAGTTGTATTTAGAATTGATAAATTTATTGACTACCTGGGTCGCGGCCCCGCCGCCTCCGGTCAGGCTCGCGAAGGTGTCATAGTTCGCCCATGTCTGCCGGGTCCATACTAAATAAAATGAAACGCCCAGGAAGGCGGCCCATCCTACGACCGCCAGGACCCGGGTGAGGCTTAATTCTCCATTTTCATATAGGAGCATTTTTACGATGGTCATAAAATTTCGCCTTCCTTCCCGCCGAGGGGGGCGTCCCTGTATTCGTCTATGATCCTCGTAATATATCCATTCTTTCCACTCATTTTTTCGTATGCCTCCCCCATGTCTAGCATGGACCGGAACTCGTCCCGCTGGATAGAGTGGCCCTGTTTGATGTGGTAATTGTACGCGGTGATTATGCGATCACGCAGGAGGCATTTCACCGCGTTCTCCATCGCGCGCTGCCGGAAAAACCATACCCCGGCGGCGCCAGCTAAAAATGATAAAAATTGTGGAAGAATGGAATTGATTAATACATCTATAACCGGATCCATCATTTAAAAGGCCACGCTGTCATAGTCTAAATAGGCCGGCGCCGTATAAGTCCCTGTGGTCAATACTCCCGCGGCGCCGTAAAAGGTCTTTCCTGCTGCTACATCGGCGGCGGTGGCGGTGGTGTCCGAGACCTCGCAAAAGGTCGCGGAGCCGTCCCCGGATGTCAGCGGGATCAAAATAGAAGGCACCCCTTCATAGTGGGCGCCTGCAATGGTTACATTCTTTTTCATGGCGTCCGCCTCCTTTATTCAATCGTGAGGACCTTCGTGGTGCTGTCCTGCGAAACGGCGACCGTTGTGAGGCTGCCGGTGATTTTGGCGCCGTTTACATAAGCCGTCTTCCCGGAGACAATGGTCCCGGCGGCTGCCGTGGCGTCTTTTGTGTCTACTACTGTCGAAGAGCCGGTGACGCCGAGGATGGTGACCCCGCTTTTAATGTTGCCGCTGATGATTTTCGCCTGTTCTGTGGAGACAATTCCTACGGATCCGGCGCCGCTGTGGTATCCGGCGGGGATGGTATAGGTTCCGGCCACGGTGCTGATGGTCCCGGATACTGCCCCATTATTTGCCATGGTTCCGGAGACGGATCCCGCGCCGAGGTATGCTGTTTTACCCTTCAGGATGTCTGCCGCCACTGCCGTGGCGTCTGTTGTATCGTAAAATTCCGCGGTCCCTGTCCCGCCGGAAAGGGGAATAGATACCTGAGGCACGCCTTCGTATGTTACGCCGTTAATTTTTACGCTTTTAGCCATTTTTATATTTACTCCTTTTTACTCCACCAAGAGATAAACTCCGTTAAATGTAATCTTGCCGTAATTGCTGGGTATTGGCTGGACAATGACCGATTTTAGTCCATCAAAGCCCGGCTCTGCTGTTATTGTCTGCTGCTGCTCCGTGGGAGTTGCTATCTTAGTTTGCAGTGTGATCTCCTTATCCGCCCCCGGGAGGGTGATCTGGCCGGTTATGCAATTACCGGCCCCGACCCTCCCCTGGATCTGCCCCCCCTGAGTGGACCGTCCCCTTAATGCTGCCGGGGCTGCTTCCGACCTCCCCTTCCATGGCTTAGAAGGTCACCTCCTCCTCCAATACGAACGGATGAGGCGGGACTACGGTGTCCACCGTCCCGTCTGCCGTCGTCAGCTGGATGTCATATACATAGGTTCCATAATCGAGGCCCTCTGTTTCGGCGGGGAGGATCTTGATGACTCCTTTTGCCGCTGTCTTGGAAATTATCGGCTCTTTATCCGCCGTTGATTTCTTGACCGTCATGACCAGGGTGTCTTTATCCCCGGGGGTGTATTTCGTCCCGTCGTCCTTCGTGAGGTCAATCTGAAAAATAAGGGTATCTCCCCGAATTGCATAAATGGCATTATTGCGGACTTTCTGCATCGGCTCCCCTCCTTATTTGTTAGTTGCTGTATTTTTTGGTAAATTCAAACATTGGGGAATTATAAACCTTGTCATAGCAAATAATATTAGTCAATCCGAAGTTGCCCCATCCGTCGCAGGTGGCGTATGCCTTGACCAGGCTGGAATGTACGACTAAAAATGTCATGTTGCTATCACCGAATGATTTTATGGCTGTTTTTACTTTACTAATAGCCTGATTGAAGAGCTGGGGGCCGGAAAGGGGTGCAAAATGGAAATTCGTCCCGCTGATAATGATATAAAGCCGATTGAAAATTTCCATTTCTTCGTTTTCGTCTGAATTGCCTGGATAGGTCCCGGCCAATGTATACATTTTCCCTTTGTTGTCGCTCGCAATGGTCTGGAGCCTGGGAATTACATATTCATTTGGGTCTAGAGTCAATGTCTGAAAGTCCAAAATTGGCGCGATGTCCCCCGATGTGCAAACCCGCGCCCAGACCAGCGTGTCCTTGCTCGATGTATCTGATCCGGTGGTAATTGCTTTAATGGCTGCCGCCATCTGGGAGGGCGTGTATTGGGTTGTCAGCCCGTTCTTTGCTCTGATCGCGTTCCCGATGTCCGTCAATGTTGATTTAGTTATAAGCCCCTTCTCTGCCATGGTTGGCCCTCCTTAGTTATTTATTCAAAGGTATACGTTCGGGGCGCCGTTACTCCTGTAAAACTGGAAGCCAATTTTGCATTATAAATAAAATCGGCGTTATCTCCGTACGTATTGAGTAGATTGGTAATTACTGATTTATTGATTTTTGCCGCGCTGTCTGCGGTTAAAACTAATACTGTCGCGCACTGGGCCGGCGGGTATGTCCCGAGGCCCAGGTTAGAAATGAAATTCTGGGTATCTGTGTTGTATGCCTGGATTCTATTAATTCCGATCTTGTCCGCGTCAATGCTGGCCACGTGGTAGGATCCATCAGCCATGCAGAACAAATATCCGATTAATTTCCCGGCTGATACAGTACCCCCCCCAATTTTTCCGATGGCCGCCGCGAACTCCGACGGTTTATATGTTGTGGTGGTCCCCAATTTGGACCGGATGGCGTCCGCGGTCGCGGTGAGGTTGCTCTTGCTTACGAGCCCTTTTTCTACTGTTGCCATTTTGAATTATCCTCCTTTACTAAAAAGCGGTGCTGTCATAATCTGCAATGGCGGAAATGGCTGTTTTTATTTTGGCGTCTACTTCCGTCTTTGTATAATAATCATCTTTGTTAAATGTTCCGGCGGCGGTCTGGGCGTTTTTGGCAGCCGCTTCCGCCGCCGCTGCTGCGTTGGTGGCGGTGGCCACGTTGTCCTGTACCGATTTGGCGGAGGCCGCCGCGCTGGAGGCGGACGCTGCTGCCGCCTTCTGTGAATCTGCCGCGGCGAGGGCCTTCGTTTGGGCGAGCTCCACCAGGTCGGTGGCGGTGGTGGGTAATGTAATTTCTACTTTGTCCGCGCCGTCTGCGGTCAGCAGAAATTCTACGGCCGTTTTTAATCCGACCCCGTCGTCCTTACCCGGAACCGCGAGCGGTGTCGCGTCATAGCTTACCGAAAAAAGGACCTCGTTGCCGCTGTCGTCCTCTGCGAAAAGGCCGAGCTCCGTGGCGCTGTACCCTTTGTCAATCGAATCGCTTACAACCTCGCCCTTTACAATACAGCCGCTCCCAGAGGCGGTTACTGATTGCGCCACGAATGAAGTACGCGGAGAAAAAAGGGCGGTTCTGCTTTTATAATCATTAATCGAGCTGCAGGTCCCGTCTCCGAATTGCATACGCGTTATTTTTAATTTGGTGGTGCCTGCTTCCACCTTTGCCTGGAGCTCCTGCCCGGCGGTGGTCAAAATATAGCCCGTATTGAAGTTAGCCATTTATGCAGTCCTCCTCCATACATCCAGCGCGGTGAATTTCGGCATGATCGGGAAGGGGTCCCCTTTGCCTGATACGCTTGTCGCGCCGGACCATGTGCGGGATGCGGCAAATCGAATCATAGCGCCATCCCCATTGCTTTGAGATTGCAAATCGAAGGACTGGCCTTCCCCCACATAAAATGCCCCATCTGGCACGTGATATCCAGCATGGCGGCCCACCTGCGAATCATCGGCCGGGAACCCACCCGTAATTTCCATTGTGCCCCGGGTGTGGCTGTGGGGAGCGTTCTGGCTCTCGCTGAGGCTGTATGTTTCATTCCCACCGGTCCCCATGGCGGCGCAGGCGGTCCCGTTATAAGTCCCGCTGGCCATGATGTAACTATTTTCTATTTTCTGCCATGTCCCGCCCCATTTGTCCGCAGGGTTGAATGATCCATCCGTAAATACTACGATCCCAACCGGGTGGGCGATGTCAATACATTGGCCCTTCGTCACGTATGTATCCATATCAATATGGCAGACCACCAGCTTGCTGTTGCTGGTATCCATATAAAAATTGACCTCTATATTGGTTCTGGTGCTGGCCGTTGGGTCCAATGTTTCATAGGGGGAGGCGCAGGGTGCTACTGCAAAGAGTACCTCTTCCCCGCCGCTGCTGCTTTTCGCATACAGCGCCACCGCCTTGAGCTCGTATTTGGATACGGCGCCGGCGTTGGTAATGTTTGCCGTGACCTTGACCGTGGTGTCGCTGATCACTTCCCGGTCCATCATCGGGAAGCCCTGCATGGTGGTCAGGCTTGTTAATGATTCCAGGTCTTTCCCGGTCAAATCTTCCGCGCTGGACTTCAGGGTGGTAAATTCGATGTAATTATCATCGGTCATAGCAGCGGCGAGCATCGCGCGGCCGGCCTTCGTGATTGTAAAACTTTGTATTGTGGCCACCTTTATCTCCTTTCCTGGATATTAATAATCTGGGTTGTCTTGCAGGCGGTCCCTACATAGAGCGCTTTATCGACCCGGGCCTGTTCAATGCCCGCCGGATAAATTTTGATCGTCTGCGAATAGCGTTTATACATCCCGATATGAAGGACCGCCTTCGGGTAATACGTATAATGGACCGTAATACCGAGGTTGGCTGGTACTACCGACCGCGTAAATCGGAGGATCCGCGGGGACTCTGCATTTTTGATAGAATTATCCACCATGATGTCCAGTTCGTACTGCCCGGGGGTGACTACGGGCACCACCTTGCCGTCTCCATAGGTCCTATTATAGGTGTTTTTGAGCCAGCGCTCTGTGTAAGGCGGCGTGATATTCATCCGGGCGAGGATGGCTGCCCGGCGGCTGTCGTCGTCTTCCCCGGCCTCCGGATGTATGGAGAGCATTGACTCCCATCGCTCGAGTCCGGCTTCGTCCGTATCATATACGAACGTATTTTTCATCCATTCCCAGAGGTTGTCTGCTGCGAGCTGGAGCTCCGGGTTTTCTGCTGCGGCCAGTTTTTTGTACTCTTTCGCCGGTGCGATTACATCGGGGAAGTACATTTCCACCGCCGGCGTCCTGTCCGGTCTTTTAATTGCCATCAGCTCGCCTCCGTGATTGTCCCGATTTGGGCCAGTTCATCTACCCCCAGGGTCAGGTTGTCGCCGGATCCGTTAATCGTAACGCTGCCGACGTCAATGATCCCGGAAATGTTCATAAGCCTATATTCAATCTGGGCGATTCTTACAATGAGGCCGCCGTTGCTGTATTCATCCGTCTTCACCACCTGGGTGTCTTCCCAGGTGGCGTTCAATTCATCAAAATACTTTTGTATGGTGGCCTTGATGGTGTCCGAATAATCGGAGGGACTCCCGGTCTTCACCGTGACATTTAGAGTAATATTTACCGCTTTATAGGTTACGCCCGCCACTGTTACCCGGTGGCCGATGGGGGCGAGGCCTATGCCCTGCCCTGAATTTTCCACCGGATCTATGGCGGTCTGGACCTCCGTCACCTTTTCTGTTGCCGGCGGCGTGTTGGCGGAGGTGGAAAATACCACCTTTACCGTCCCGCCGCCGTTCCATACCGGGTATACCTTGACCCCGCCGACCCCGGCAATATTCCCGACCTTTTCTTTGTAGTCCTTAATATTCCCGCCGAAGGCTGTCGGCTCGAAGGACTCGAGGTAGCGCTTCCGGAAGGCTTCGGTTTCTTCTTCATCTTCACCGTATGTGATGATTTCTGAAAGGGTGATTTTCTGAAGGCCGGGGATGTAATCAATAGGCACCAGGGTGCCTTCCGGTTTGTTTCCGGCGGTTCCTGCTGTCTCACATTTGGCGAGGTATCCGTTCCCGTCTTCTGCAGGGCCCGTAATTGTAAAATTTACATCATCATACGAAAAACGGGTCCCCGCCTCGATGGCGGCGCCGACCGGGGCCGGTATCAGCCGGACTACGGAAGGCGACGCCTGGTGAGGCGTGAGCCCGCGCTCTTTGGCTCTTTCTATCAAAAATTCGCGGCTTGCTGTGTCCCCGAATGTGTTTTTAATGAAAAGATCGAGCGCCATGTATAAATACATCAATTCTATGGCGGACGGGGCCGCTGCATCGAAAGCCAGGGAGCCTTCCCGCTTGTCAATGTCTGCCGGCATCGCGGCCAGCATCCTGTCTCGTATGGTTTCATATGTCTGATTTTCATACATCAGGAAATGGTCACCGCCTTTTCTGCGTCAAAATTTCCGTAAATGGTTACGACCGTAAATCTCGCCAGCACGTCCCCGCGCTTGTTGTATGTTAAATCGAAGCCCAGAACGTCTGTTATTCGGTCGTCTTGCAGGAGGGCCTCCCGAATCCGCCGGGGAATTTCCGGCAGGACGTATGGTATCGGCTTTCCGAAGAGGTCGTCCAGTTCTATTCCGTAATTCCAGGAATAAATCAAAAACTTGTATCTTTCGGTATTAATGATTTTATAGACCGCCTGTCTTACGGCCTCGAGGTCGTCTGTGATGGTGCCCCGGACCCGTTCGGCGTCTATTTCCATCTTGAATGTTTTATTTGGCTGCTTCGGGGTCATGGCCACCGCAATGGCCCCGGACTCGTCTGCTGCCGTATCCGGTAATAATGCCATGGTAGATAATCACCCCCACTGCCCTGTTAATCCTGTATGGTTATGGATCCGGGATACAACCAGGTATTGCTGCCCGCCCCGCTGCCGGATCATGGCCACGATCTCCCCGGCCTTCAGGCCATTGTAGACCCGTATTTTTTTACGGCCTTTATAATCGTGGTTGTGGCTGGCAAAGGCAGGGTCCCCGCTTCCGCCGGCCCGGTTCTCCGTCACGTGGTTGACTTCAATGTCTACATCATAATCTCGGACCAGGTCCGTTAATACTAAAAATTCGGCTGTGATGACGTCCCGCTGGGATAACCGGATCGAGAGCGGGTTCTCCGTCTCTACGGTGCCGAGGATATAATCGGAAGGCCGGGCGGCTTCGTCCGCTCTTCCTGCTATGCGCTGCATAGTTTCTAAGAGGGTCTGTCCGCTCACTTGCTCCCGCCTCCTTCCCCGGTGATGATGTCCCCGCGGACCTCGAGGTCCATTGTGTGAAGGTGATTTTCAAATTTATGTGTGACCGTCTCCACTATGATTTCCCGGACCTTCATCTGGTTTTGACTCTGGGCCTCTTTGTCGTCGTCTTCCCCAAGGTCAATGTTCAGGTACATCATGGAGCCGCCGCGGACCTGGAGGTCCCCTGCCGCTCCCTTGATCCGGAGGGTTCGGCGCGGCTTGTTGTAGTGTTGCAAATAATTATTCGCCAGGTCCTGGGGGCTCTGGCTCTTCGGGTTGATATTCTGGAACATCTGAAGGACGCCCCATTGCTTTTTGGTCTCACTCTTTGCGTATTCCGCGGGCGTGGCCGGGGCATAATAAACACGCTGCCCGTTCGCCTGGTCGTCCACCGCGAGCTTTATGAGGTTGTAGGTCCCTTTATCTATGGTTATGTTGTATTCATAATCCTGGACGTTGTCTGCATCCACCAGGAGGTTGGTCTTCATCTTTTCTATGTCCTTCAGCGTGATCTTCCCGCAGTCGTCATATAGAACAAAAATTTTATTCGTATGAATCATGGTTAGATCCAGCGCGTTCTGGCACATGTCCAGAATGGTCGCGTTGGCCTCCCGCCGTTTAGCGATAATGAAGCCGGTGTCGTCCAGGTCGCCCGTGTTGACCTCGAAGTCTTCCGCCAGTTCCTTGATCACCTCGCTGGCCTTCTTCCCCTGATAGGAAAAAGTATCCTTATTTAGGAAATAGCGGAGCTGATCATAGGCCATCACCTTGAAGGTCTTATCCTTCGTGCGGGTTCTCGTAAAAATAAAGCCGTGGAAGAACTGGGTCCCCCGCCAGATGGCGTCGACCGTGTCCCCTTCCTCCACCTTCAGGATGTCGTCCCGGGTTATGGAAAATTTGAACCGGCCGGGGGAGCCCTTCCGGTGGATCTCCCAGGTGGCTCCATCCAAAACGGCCGGGAGAAAATATTCGTCGGTCTTTTTGTGATGGATCACAATGGTGAGCCCGTCCGGGTCTCCGTCGGTGAACTGGTAGAGCGGCGCCTGCTTGCTATCCTCCCGGCTCGCGGTGACTACGATTCCCGGGAGGTCGCCTGCCTGGTAATTTGAATTACTCATAATTTCAGGACCTTCCCTTTCAATTTCTGGAAGGGGTTATCTATGGCGTTCGTGGTGGCCACCGCCCGCCAGTCCAATGTGCCGCCGGCTGCCTGCCGCACGGCTTCCCAGATGGTTGCATCCTTCGTCACCTTTATGGCGGTGGGGATGGCCTTATCTTCGGCCGCGCGGGTGCTATTGACTACCAGCTTTTTATTGCCGTCTTTGTCGGTCTCCATGGTGGCAGTCTTCGTTGCAAAGGGCCTATATTCCTTTAGCCGGATGGGGACCACCACGTCGGTGCCTTCCCGGGCCGCGTCCTCTTCTATGCTGTAATCTTCGATGGTCACAAGGATATTCGTAAAAAATAGCATTTGGAAGGATCCGGTCATTCTGGAAACAATGAACCGGACCGGCGTGTTTGATTCCTTGATCAATTCCAGGGCGTCTAAAAAATATTTAGCGTTCCTGAAGTTGAAGCTGCCTCCGGTAATCCGGTTTAATATTCCTATTTTGCTTATGGCGTAATTGATGGCCGACTCCTGGAGGCTTTCGTCATAGTCAGCCCACGGGTATTTGGCATTTGGCAGCCGGATATTGAAGGATACCTCTTTCAGGCCGGGGGTCTTGATGATTGACGCCTCTCCTTCATTGATGAGGTTGATTGTCTTATTCTTCCCGTTGATCTTTACACTCATTTTAGCGGGTGGCACCGGGAGCTGGGTGGTGCCAATGAAAAAATGATAACTCATTAATGCACCGCCTCCGCTCCGTTTGCCATGGCTTCCTGAAGGGCATCGACTAAATAGTCGACCATGCCGTCCACGTCGCCTCCGTTGTTAATCGTGTTATTTACCCCGCCCAGGTCAATATGGACGCTGGCCGTGGTGTATTTGTTAATCGCGTCTATTTCGGCGGTCTCCCGTAAAAACTTCAGGTCTTCGTTCAATGCGTCCACGCTGTCCGCTATGCGTCCGGTGTTTCCGGCGGTCTCTCTGCCGCTCCTTGCGGCGTCCCCGAGGTCGTCTCCCGCGCCGCCGCCGATATCTGTCACCGGGAAGCCGCCGGAGTACTGGGTCCCCATGTCGGGAATTGCCACCGGGCTGATCCCGATATTTTTAATACCGTTTACCAGCCCGGCCCCTACGTTAAAGGCCCCCTGCTGCCATCCCTCGACGCTTACCTGCTGGAGGGCGGTCAAATGGCCTATATTTGTACCGAAGACCCCGTTGATAGCATCGGCCGCGCCGTTGCAGGCCCCTATCAGGGCATTGACCGCGCTGATTACAAAATTTACGGCCCGCGCCGCGGCTCCTGCAATGGCGGAGAAGGCGTTTCCGATGGTGTTAGCAAGGCCCACCGTCGCGGTGCTCCATGCTGCCCATGCTCCGATTGCCAGGGCCACCAGCCCGATTACCCACATTATGGGATTAGCCGCGAGCGCCATGTCTAATAGCTGGACTGCCTTTACCAGCACTCCAGTTACGCCTGATAAAACCACTTCGGCGGCGGCCAGTGCAATGTCTTTTGCTGCTGCAATGACTGAAAGCGCTATATGTGCCTGCATCGGTAAATTGGCCAGCTCCCATGCTACAGCGATCGTTGTCAATACGCCGATGATTTCCGGGGCCAATGATCCAATAAGGCCGGCGATGTATTCAAAGGCACCGCCGATTCCGCCGATGATATAAGCCGCGGCTTCGTATAATACCCCCATTACCTGAGCTATTGCGTTTACAATAGTCGCGGCCACCGCGCCGATGGTGGGAAGGATGTCGGTGATTCCTGCCATTACTTCCTGCATTGCCTGGCTGTTTGCCATTTGGTTGATTACATCAAACAGCGGTTCGAACGCTTTAATTGCCACGTTCTCCATCTGCTGCAGGTTTGTTGACCAGGTCATTTTCATGGCAGCAAATTTTCCATTGATTTCATCCATATTATGGAGGATGGCATCCCGGAGGATGGTTGCTGTCACCAGCCCCTTACTAGATAGATCTTTGAGTTGTCCCTGGGTTACTCCCATCTCTTTAGCCACCATCTGTTCAATTAATGGAGCGGCCTCTGCGATAGACCTAAATTCGTCGCCCATGAGCTGACCTTTGCCGAGTGCCTGGGTCAGCTGGAGCATGGCGTCCGCCTGCTGTTGTTTGCCGGTGTTCCCTATGGTAAAGAGTTTTTGGATCCCTTCCATAAACGGGACAACCTGCCTCGGGTCAGGGAATACTCCTTTGGCAGTCATGGCTATGGTTGCTACGCTTTTCGCCATTTGGTCATAAGCGCCGCGGGATCTCTGGGCCGCTGCCCAGATGAGGTCGGTCATTTCGGCCGCGTTCTGCGCGCTGCCGGAGACCAGTTGTAGTCTGGCATTAATGCCGGCCATTTCATCAGATAGTTTTATCAGCCCTCTTACCCCGCCGGTGATTTCTTCCATAGCGCGGGAGGCGGCGTTGGCCAGGAAGTTTCCGGCGGCGATCCGCTTGATCGCTCCCAATGCTTCCCCGGCGGTCCGGGCCTCTTCCTTGAGCCCGCTCACCGCGTTGCGGAGCCGGTTCATAGGGCCGGGGCTGACTCCTTCGGCGGCCGTTGCCATTTTGTCCGCGGCTGTTTTTGCGTCGTCCATGTCGCCGGATAATCGGCGGGCGGACTGACTCATGTTAGCCATTGGCCTGCTTGCTCGGTCATTGACTACTATTTCGGCCTCTACTTTTGCCATGGTTCCACCTCCTTCACTTCGTTTTCGCCTTCATTTCCCTGAGTGCTTCCGCCTCATGTCTGGACCGGATGGATACCGCCGCAGCAATAAACGCCCGGTCCTTATGGGGCAGGCTCCAAAAATAGGAGGGCGGCCAGTGAAATTTATGAAGGCAATAATAGGCGATCACCGCCCATGGGTCCGCAGGCACCCCGTCTTCCTTGCGGCCCTCTATTAGTTTTTTGCTGTCTGGATGTCGTCTGCAATATCGTTTTCAAAGCCCAGGGCCTGGGCCACCGCGTTCTGCAGGTCGTCCAATTCGCCCGGGAGGAGCATCTTCTTGACCAGGTCTTCGGCGCTTACCACTCCATAGCTGTCTTGAAGTGCGGCGTCGTTGAGGTTCGGATATGTTACCGCCCTTACCACGCAGGCGATACCATAACGGCCACTGTCGAAGTTGGTCTTCCGGTCTCCGTTGGGGAGGCGGACCTTCTTGGTGTGCTCCCTGATAAGTTCGTCGTTTACTTCCGCGGAAAATGGCACGATCTTCCATTTAATTGGTTCGCCGTTCTTATCTTTGAACCTTTTGGATACCGCAAATTCTACGGGTTCGGCCTGGATAGCCGCCCCCGCCATGAACGCAGAAAAATCTTCCTTCTTACTTTCTGCCATATGGACCTATTCCTCCCTTATGCCTTCATACCGTCCAGGTCTTTGAACGCTTCCGGTTCTTCCCAGTCCTCAAATGTAAAATCGAGTTCCTGCTCGAGCCAGTCTCCTGCTGCATCGAAGGCCGCGATTTCGCCGCCGTCCAGGTTGCAGTCCTTAAGGATGATACGGTGCTCCCCGGCGTCGCTTGTCGGGTCGTTGTTCGTGATCTGAATATCGAAGTACGTATCCGCGCCGGTGTCTTTATAGTCCTTCAGCATTTTCGTAAAAAGGCTTGTGTTGTAATAAATGGTCAGGGATCCGGAGCAGCTTGCACCGGTTGCCTTATGCCCTTTAGTAGGCCGGCCGAGAATGTCGACCTCCTGTTTGGTCTTTTTGATACTTGCCTTTAAATTTTTAGCCTGAAAAAGGAGGTATCTATTGCCGTCAATGGTGACGTATGCGTTGGCCAGCTTAGCGCTGACTACATCTTTCGCCGCCATTGTACGAATTGCGTTTACATTAGCCATGACTTTTTATCCCTCCTTATGCTAAGCCACGATTACGTTTAAATATAATTTTTCCATGCAGCAGGTTGGCTGGATCTCATACGAAAGCAGGACGGCTGTCTTCGTGGTGCCCTGGGTGGGAAGCGGGATGTCTTCCGCTTTGAAGTTCTGGATGGCGCGGACCCGCTGGTATTCCTTATGGAGTGCTACAATGTCACCCCAGAGTGCGGTCCTGCCGTCATCGTCGTTCTGTTCGCTGCCAAGGTAGTGCTGGTTGAAGAGGTTTGCGATGTCGGTCGCGTCCTGATCGAGCACCCTGATTACCTGATTCAGCGAGAAGTCGCTGTTCTTCTTCTTTACGAATGACGTAAATGTATTGATATCGGTCAATACTTTTACTTCCCCGACCAGCTCGCCGGAAAGGGTCCGGTGTACATTGTGGAACATCAGGCGGCCCTGCTGGATCCCGTCTTGGAGCTGCCGCTGGCTGTAATTGGTGTCGACCGTAAATTCTCCATCATAGGTCTTATTCGTGAGGCTGGCGTTGATAGCGCAGGAAGCTTCCGCGCCGGTCAGCCAATATACCAGGGCCGCTGGGCTCTGGCCGCTGTCGGTCACCTTATTCGCGATTGAAATTACGCCCTCATAATCGGCGCCCTCTACTCCGTAAAGTACCAGCTGGAACTTAGACCCTTCGTCGTCTCTCATACGCTTACAGAAATTAATCAGCAGGCTCTGGATCTTCGTATCGGTGCCCGGGTATCCCATTGTATTGAAATAGTAAGGGCTGATCGCGTCCAGATATGCCTGGTACTGGGTGCCGGTTACGGCGTCGCCATTGCTGCCGCCGGTCATGGGGGTGCCTGCTGTGGCCACCATGGTGCCGCCGGCCTTGCTCCATGTCACGAAGTCGTTATCTGTTACGGCGTCCCATCCGGTCACCTGTTTCTGGTTATCCACCAGGGTGTTTACTCCATCCACCTTGATATACGTCTTTACATCGAAGGTGTCGGGGTTGTCTACGTCGGTCGCCACTTCGGTGGTGATGTCGTTCCCGCGGATCCCGGCATATTTGGCCGTTCCCATGCTGTTTTTAGCCTTGACCGGGTTGTTGGCCAGGCGGTAAAAATAGACGGTCTTTGCATTAATAAAAAGGTCGCGAAGGCCGGCGAGGGCATCTGCCGTATAATCGTAACCAAAAATCTTAAGGCTCTTTTCCTGAAATTCTTCAGCGGTTACTGGGAATACTGTATTTTCCGGGCCCCAGTCCAATGGGAGCGCCATGGTTGCGTATCCCCGATCGCTGATATCTGCCTCCGCCCTTACCTTGGACGCAAAGTTGATATATGTACCCGGCAGGATCTTGTTCTGGAAGAGCCAGGTTCCTCCACCTAATGCCATTTATTAGCCTCCTTATGGGTTTACTTCTTCTTTTACTACATGGGAAAGGGCGCCATTGATTACGGCCTGGACTTCTCCATCCGTGTATGTCTTGCCCTCTTCCAGTTCGGTCTGCAGAATGTCTGCGTACTGTTTATATTTTTCGGACTCGATGATGTCCGATTTATGGAAGACCGCCGCTGCCGGCTGGACCGGTGCGGCTGCTGTCTTTGCTGTATCTGCTGCCATGCTCTAAGCCTCCTTCCCCTTCCTTTACTCCCTGCGTCTGGGTCAATGTTTCCATGTATGGGATCTTGTCCGCGGGCACCAATGTATGAACGGCATATGTTACGGATACATGGACCGCGCCGTCCCCTTCCGCGGAGGAGATTGCTGTCCCCCGGGTCAGGTTTCCGGCGGCCTTGATGTATTCGAGGGCGGTCCTTAGCCGTTCCCCCTTTTCCTCCAGGTCCATGTGGTCCGTTGTCCCGTCTTCCCGTTCCGGTGCAAAATAGGAGACCTGCAGGTCTGTGGTCTCTAAATACCGCCGGCCCACCATGTGCTCCGTGGTGGCGTTCAATACCTCGATAAAATAGCAGGGGGGAGAGTACCCTTCCGGCACTTCCCCCGTGTAAATTCTGGCATCGCTCCCCATGATTTCATAGATCCGGGCCGCGACGCCTTTTATAATGTCCGTTGTCATTTATTGAGGCCCCCCTTCAGCCATGCATCCAGCCGCCTCTGGAGGATGTCCCCCGCCTGCTTGTTCAGCTCTGCGAGGCTCTTCCCCATCATGTGCTGCCCTGGGATCCATGCCCTTTTGAGGCGCTTCCCCAATACCGGCACAAATTGGCCCACGTGCTGCCGGTGGCCGTATTCTACATAAGAGGCATATTCTACCGGGTTATACACCCGGGCGGAGTACCGCCGGGCGCCGCCCTTTGCCTCCGTCGACTTCCATCCCTGTTTAAGCCACCCGCCTCTGGCTTTTTTTATCAGCTTTACGCCGGGGGCCCGCTTGCCCGTTTTTTCAATGGACCAATGGGCCACGCCTTTTTTGTCCGTCTTCTGCTGGCTGCTGTATAGATTTTTCCCGCGCTTGACTTGTTTGTCGGTGGCCAGTACAAAAACGCCGGGCCCCGTGGGTGTCCTCTTTACTGTCTTAGCCAGCAGGCGGTTGCTGAGGTCGTTTACGCACCCTAAAAAAAATTCATCCCGGGTGCTGCCATATGCCAATGTCTCCAGGCGGTCTGCAAATTCCTTTAGGTTCATGGGTGGACCTCTTCCTGCTGCAGTTCTATTTCCTGATGATAGTCATATTTGAATGGCACCCCGGCCGATTTGAACCGGAGCGCCTGGCTCTCTTCCTCGCCTGCTTTCCATACCTTGATGGTAGCGCCGGCGGGGATGTCCAGGGCCTCGCTGCAGATCAGCTTAATATCCTGCTGCACGTTGGATGGGGCCGCCGGTTGCTCCGTGGCCGGGTATGCCCTTTCCCGGGAAATACGGCAGGGCCATGGGCCGCCGGGGATCGCCTGGAGCTTCGTCTCCGTGATATGGGTCTCCGGGTCGGTCACCTGCTGGTATGTGTAGGCGTAAAATTTGCGGTCCCATAGGCGGCGGACCGCCTTCCTCACCAGCGCAATTTCCGGAAGCACGCCGTTTCCCCCCTATCATCTGTCAATGCTGCAAACAATGAGTCCAGGCGTTCGGAGTCCGTTTCTCCGGATAATTCCACCGAGACGTCTCCTTCTTTGATGATTTTAGCTACCTGGGCCCCGTCGTCCCCGAGGATGGCCTTTTTTCGGAGCTTGATATACTCCCCCGCAGTTCGGCGGGTCTGCAGGCCGTCCAGTTCGGCGGGGACTTCCAGCTGGTTTGTATCGTTCATGATTTTCTGGCCCTCGCTGTCCCATAGGTAGGATAGAAGGGCCGAGTCGGCGGTGGGGATCGCATACCCCGCAGCGCCTTTGATTAATGTCTTTACATCATCAATCATAGGGGCCACCCTCCTTTCTCATGGTCTCAAATCAGGCGCCGGCTGCCGGTGCGTTGACTTTAACTCCATCAATGGAGTTGTCGGTGATCCAGAGATCATGGTATTTTCTATAGTCAATCTTCCAGGCGTCTGCGTTCTGGTTGGTGTCCGGTTCAAAAATGCGGACCTTGTCCTGCTTTACGACGCCGATGGGGGCGCGGCGGGCGCAGACGATCCAGTTCATTTCGACCGCCTTTGCTGCCGGAGTGAATCCGCCGGCAGCAAAGGCGGCGCCTGCATCGAATGTATAGCCGCTCTTGAATCTTGCGGACGGAACGTCCAGCAGGGGGATGTCGTTAAATACTTTTACTTTTGTATGGAGATCGCCGTTTACAAATTCGCCCACGTTGATATATCTATCTACATTTTTCGCGGTATTCAGAACCCCGTGAATCTTGCGGTTAATGCAGATCACAATGGGTTCATTGTCTCCGATTACATCCTGTACGGCCGCCACGTCCGCTTCCAGGGCGTCGAGGATGTCTGCCGCCTTTGCAGTGTAAGTGGTGCTGTGGGTGGTGCCTGCTGCTGCATAGATTTTGGAATATCTATAAGCGTCGACTTCCGGGACTACTTTCAGGCGCTGGAACTCTCCCATTACCATTCCGGCGGAAACTACAAAGTTCGTTTCGTCCACGTCCTGGCTGTCAATGGAGAAGGTTCTGCCGCGGTCCATTGCCATGGTCTTTGTTTCGTATTCGAGGGTAACGGCGCCCTGTTTGAAGCCGGTGTCGCGGTCATAATCACCCAGACCTACGAGGGATACTTTCGGGATCTTGATTTCTTTCCCGCCGTTATATTTAATCTGTCCCGCGTTCTGATCCATCCACGCGGAGGTCAATTCGCGTTCCATCTGCTTATCAAGCTGCTGCTGGAAAATTGCTGCATACGCAAGAGTATTAATTGCCATTTCTAAAATTCCTCCTTAAAAATCATCCTAAGGCCTTAGCGAAAATGGAGGCCACGCTGTCTTTGCCTTCATTTCCGCCCTGCCCGGCCGGGTCTCCCGGATGGATCCCGGAAGCCGCCGGTTTTACATCAAATAAATAGGGGTCGGACTCCTGAATCTTTTTAATCTGATCCTCGAGGCCGGCCACCTTGCCATCCTCTCCCACCTTTGCCCCGGTGAGGTCGAGGAGGGCTCTTACTGCTTTACTGTTTTTAGCCTTTGCGCCCGTGAGGGCCATGGCCACCGCGCTGTCCACCTTCATCCGGTTAATGGTGGCGGTGTATTCCTTTTTTCTGGCGTCCGCTTCGGCCTTCATTTTTTCCAACTGGGCCGCCAGGTCTTTGTTGCCTTCATTGGCCTTCTTTAAATCTTCGAGCTGTTTAGTAATCGCCCCGCTCTCTTCTTTTGCGTGCTTGAGCTCTTCGTTCTTGGTATTGAACTGGGCCTTGGATACAAAATTTTTACCCTGGTCCTCCATTATTTTCGACACCTGATCATCGGTAAGCCCGAGCGCCTTTAATTCTTCTTTTGTCATGATAGAAACCTCCCGTTTCGCTTTATTTTCGCGGGCCACTCCCCGCGCTTCCGGTCCCGTTCTTTTTTGCCTTCGGTGCTGGAAAGGCAATATAAAAAGCCGCGCTGCTGCACGGCTATTTACCAATAAAAAAGCACCCGTGTGGGTGCTGGGTATCAAATTATCTGAATGTGCCGAAGGCGGAAATGGCGGAAAATAGGACGCCGCCCGCCTCGCAGATCTTTTCCCATGTCTTGGCCATGGTGCTGTTGTTTTGCAGGTAGTCAATCCCGGCCGGCGTGATTTCCGCGCCCTGGAATGACTTCACCACGGTGGTCGCCCTGGCTCTCCCCAAAATGGGGACATCCCCAAAAAGGACCCCGTCAATATAGCCGCCCTTGGCCAGCTGGATGTATACATAATCCAGGTAATGCTCATTGATGGCCGCCGGGTATGTGGCCAGTGATAAATACCGCTCGTTCGGGGCCTCTCCACGCTTCAGGCAGTTGTATAGGTATGAAAGAATGTAATATGCAATAGCATAATAATCATCTTTCGCCATGGCCATCTCTCCTTTTAGTAAATAGCCTCTAACTCCATTCCTACATAGTCCCCAGGGGTATAAGTAGTCACTGCTTTGGGAGCGTCCATCATGTCCTGGCGAATTTCTATAGGTATTCCATTTACTCTAAACCCTTTAAATAATTTTAAGTCAAACTCTCTGTCGAGAACCATTACTACCGTTTTATTTATTGTGAATTGGCGTATAACCTTATACTTATCGATCATTGTCATCGCCTCCAAGAATCTGCACCAGTTTTTCTTCATAATCTTGAAGAGCTTTCTTGGTTTGTTCGGTCTCCTCTACTGGTATTTTATACTTATCAGCAACTTTCAGCAAATATTTTTGAGCGTCTATTTCGCGCTTTATCATTTTTATTTGCCATGGATCCTTATTAAACATATTCCTTCTATCTTGTTCTGCATGATACATTTCTTCTAATACATCTGAGACCCTCGGATCATCTACAATAAACGCCATATTGCTTCCAACCATATATGAGGCGTCTGCCTCCAAGTCCTCTAAATGCTTCCGTGCTAACTCTCCGCGGACAATAATTCCGCCATTTGCTATAAACTTTTTTGTTAACTTATGATAAGTCGCCTTGTCTATAATTTCTTTACCGTCGGATTGTGTACGTCGGCGCAGGTTTTCGTGAGGCACAATATAATGCCCCTTCCATTGTTCGAAGGTGGTATTTGCCACCGTCTTCCGCTCGAATGTTTCCGGGTCCTTCATCCACCGGCGGGTCTTATTGTCGTCAAAATAGGGGACCAATACGCACCGGCAGTTCGGGTGCATCGGCGGCGCTGTCATTCCGGCGGCCACGTCCTTGAGGCTCAGGACCTTCCCGTCCAATGCCCCGCAGGTCTCACATGTATGCGCCTCCAGGGTGGCTACATATTCTACCCGGTCTACCCCGGTCGCCTTAAATGCTGCCGTGTTTGCTGCCGTTGTGATATACGTCGCCTCGGTCTGAATCAGCCGGACCGCCTGGTACTGCCCGACCCCCATCTTCTGGGCCAGCCGTTCGGACGCCTCCACCGGTCCCTTGCCCTGAATGATTGATCGGAGGAGCTCTCCCTGTGCTGCCGCTGTTACTTGCTCGCGGTTCGACCAGATCCGGTCGCTCCATTCCCGGCCGTCCGCGGCCCATGGATGGGACAGGATGGCGTCAATATCGCGGGTCGGTATTTCCTCCATAGGGGAGAACTTGCCCTCTGCCCGCTGGGTCTCATATACATTGTGATAATAGGCCGATGTGTAGGCATCCCGGAGGGCAGTCTCTGCGGCGCTCTTCGTATCTTGGTAGGCTTCCCACAGATAGTTCCTTATTTGTAATTCCATGGCCTCCAGGCGGGAAATACGGACCCGGGAGGAGGCCGCGCTCAGCTCCTTTTCCCACTGGCCGTTGGCGTTGGCCTTTGCCAGGCCCTCGAATTTCCGGAGGCTCAGCTTCAGGCCGGCCAGCTCCTTCGTGGTCATTTGCTTTTTAGCTTCCGCCATGGTGAGGCCCTGCTCGCTGGCGAAGCGGCTATATTCGGCCTCTATGTCGTCCTGCAGGTCCTTCATGATGGCGGCCCATGTCTGCCGGAGCTCTTCCGTGGCCTTGTCTACATCATCATGGACCCGGGCGGCGTTATCCAGATAGCGCTGTCGCCAGTACGCCCGCTCTTTTTCTTCTGCCGTTGGCATCCTGTTTTATCACTCCCCGGCGGGCTGGCCCCCGCTGTCTTTATCTTCCTTACTTCCGGCGGGCGGCTGCTGTTTCTGCTGCTGATCCCTGCCGGATCCGAAAAGGCCACCATAGGGATCCATGGCGGCGGTTTCTTCCTGCTGTTCCTTTTTAATCCGGTCCAGTTCCTTTGCGGTGTCGGTGGTCCACGGATGGTTGGCCACTATGGTCTCCTTACTTAGGATCCCCGCGGACGCCTGGCAGTTCTGGATCATTTCGCTGGTATTTGTCAGCATGTCCCGGTTAAAAATAAAATCGACTTTGCTGTCTGCTTTAATGCCCTGTATGTTTGCTAGATACGTATTTACGAACCAGAGGAGGTCCTCGAGGCTCGACTGAAATTCGCTTTCCATTTCGTTCGCGTCCAGGTCCATGTCGCTATAGGCTGCCTGAATGTTCATTTGGTTGGCCTGCCCGGAAACGAACCGGTCGTCTTTGGCATCGAAGCCGCGGCCGTTCTCTATAATGGCCCTTTTCAGCAGGCTGATTACCAATTTATAATTGTCTGCATTTACATCAATATGGAGCGCCTCGACCCCGCCCTTTGCATAATCGTCTGACCGGACCTTTACGGCGCCGAAGGTCATTAGATTTTTTCGGAACGTCCCCAGGTCCTCTCCGTCATAGTTGTGGAGGACCAGGACCGTATTTCTAATGTCTTCGCTCGTATTGTCGAGGCAGTTCGACAATAGTGTGTTTAGCCCATCCTGCAGGCACTTTACCCGTAAAATGAGCGGGTGCTCTTCTTCGTTGGCCTTAAATGCTACCAGTGGGACCTTGTTCCAGTTCATCGGCTGCCCGTCAATGGTCATATATGCCGCGTCGGTCTGGTCATTGTCCGGGAGCAGGCGTTCGTCCTTGTAAACCAAGTACTTAATCCCGTTGGTTGTATAATATTCCACCTTGTATACGGTTTCTGGCGTCCTGCCCTGGTATACGGTGACCGGGTATATCCGGAGCGCTGCATCGAGGGCCGTGTGCTCTTCATCATGCCAGAAGGGGAGTACCTGGTGCGCGGGGATCTTCTTAATTTTCAGGCTGCCGTCGTCTGCGATGTATGGGCAGAGCCAGCTGATCCCGCAATTAATCGCATTTTTCCCCGTGTTCTTCAGGGTCTTCATAAACCGGCGGTTAAAAATATCATCAAGCGCCCGTTCATATGGCCCGTCCTGCCCCTCGGTCTTCAGCTCCACCGGTTTGGCCAGCAGGTAATTGCTCTTTTGGTCCACCAATTTCGCGTATTGGTTATCCATAATCCTGAAATTCGGGATATTATGGACGGCCTGCTTCCGGCCGTTTACCCCGATCATGGTCCGCTCCTTGCGCTCTATTTCCTGATGGTCTCCATAGTAGGCGAGGCCGGTCAGCATGTCTCGGCGCTCGGGGGAATTAATCCACCGGGTCAGCTCCGTCTCTAAAAATTCTATTTCTGTCATGCCGCTATGGGCGCCGTTCTTGATAATTCCATCCCATAGGAGGCCGAGGGTATCGAAAAACATTTTTTCCCTTCTTCCGCTTTATTTGAATGAAAAACTATCACCCTGCAGGGCGTTCATGACTGCGTATCGCATGGCGTCCATGAGGTGATTGTTAAAATCTACCGGCTTATTTATCCCGGCTCCGTTGCTCTTGTCCTTGTCCCAGCAATAAGTAGAAATTTCGGTTATGAAATGTACGCAGCGCGGGTGAACGTATATCTGGAAGTTCTGGATCTGCTGGATCCCATAATTAATTGAGTCATGGCCCTTCCTGCTGCGCTGGATGTGTAGGCATCCGGCCCGCCGGAGCTCTTCTATCGACTTCGGTTCGGCCGAGTCCGCCACTATTCTTTCTTTTGCATATCCGGCGGCCTCGATCCGGTTGTAAAGTTCCTGATTTGTGAGGCCGTTCTCGTATATTTCATCAAATACATAAATCGTCTTTTCTGCCGGGTCAATAATCCCGCAGAACAGGGCGGACGGGTCGTTCGTGTATCCGAAGTCCAGGCCAAAGGCGCTTTTTACTCCGTCTTTCTTCCTGATTTCATCTATATTGAAGGCCTTTTCTTTCCATCTGTCATAAATGAGGCCCTCTACTATTCCCCAGTCCCCCAGGCCGGCCACCCTGTACCGCCGCGGGTTCTTCTTCATTTCCTCGAAGAGCACCCGGTCGGTATCGCTTAAAAATTCATTCATTTTATAGTTGGTAGTGGCCGTGAAAATGTAGGGGGATGGACTGTCAAAAAATCGTTTCTTTAGCCAGTGCCGCTCGCTCCATGGGTTGAAGGTCAGGGTGACCTGGGTAAATAGTCCCGGTGGGAGCTGTCCTCGTATTGATTCATCTAATCTATCGAAGTCGCCCTCATTGGTGATCTCATATGCTTCCTCTATCCATAGCCAGCAGAGAACGCCCTTCGGTACGCTGATAGATGTCACCTTTAATGGATCATCCAGCCCGATGAAGAGGATCCTCTGGCCGGTCGGCTTGTATGTGATCTCCAGCGGGCTCTTCGTGGCGCGCCAGTACCTGTCAACCCCCAGCCGGTGGATCGCCCAGCAGAGGTCTGAATAGCATGAATTTTGGAGGGTCCGGTATACCTTCCGGGCCACCAGCAGGTTGGCCTCCGGGTATTTCATCATGTTGAAAATGTACCAAAGGGCCGCGGTTTTTGACTTTTTACTCGCGCGGCTGCCCTTGACTACTCGATATCGGCCGCGCCATCGCCAGAAGGCTCCATATCCGCCGCCGATGATGTCGGGGAGGTAAATCGTTTTCGCTGCTGCTGTCAATCTCTTATTTCATCCTCCCCGGTTATAATCACCGGCCCGCTGTCTTCTCCCTGGCCGCCTTCCGGTTCTCCGTCATGGGCCGCCCGGTTCAATGCGCCGACCTCCGAATACTGCCCGCGCCGTTCCATAGATACGCCCTCCCGCAAGAAGGCGAGGATGGTCTTCGCGTCCATCTCTTCCGGCTGCAGGTTTGCCAGCGCCTGGATCGCCTTTGCTTGCAGGTTCTTCCCCAGTGCTACATGGCGGCGGGCCATCTTCCGGACCTCTATCTTGGAGGCTTCGTATGCCTCCCGCGCGACTTCCCGGTCATGTGCGAGGACTCTCTCCTGCCAATTATTCCGGGAAGACCACCGGTCAATTAGAGCCCCACTCTTCCCTAACTTTTTTGCAACCTTCCGCAGGCTGCGTTCTTCCGGGTCCATTTCGCAATATTCCCGGAAGGCTGCAAACGCCACCGCGGTCTCTTTTGGCTGCTGTAACCACGCGGCGGCCGGTTTGTTTGCCCTTCCCATGGTTCAGCCTCCGTCCTTTTTATTTCTTCTCCTTCTTTTTGCCCTTGGTCCCTTCGGCCTTAAACTTTTCCATATCGTCATAGGTGACCCGGCCGCGGCCTCGCTCTGCGTACACCCCGCGGTCGCCTGTCATGTCTACATACCTTTTCACGATTAGGTCGCAGTACTTAGGGTCGAGCTCCGTGGTATTACACCGCCGGTTCTCCATCTCTGCCGCCAGCAGGGTGCTTCCTGATCCTCCAAAAAAATCTATTACCAGGTCGCCTTCTTTAGTGCTGTTTCGGATCGCCCGGGCCGGGAGCTCTATGGGCTTCTGGTTCGGGTGGTCAATGTGTGGATCTTTGTCCACCGTCCAGGTGGTGGTTTGGGCGTTCGGGTTCTGCAGGTATATGCTTCGGCCGTCATGGAGCCGGATGGTCCGGCACTTCTTTCCTTTCGGTTTCCGCTCCGTCACGTACAGGGTGCCCCCCTTCCCGTCGGTGATCATAATCCCGCCGGTGAGGACCGTCGCCATGGCGGAGGCATCCCGGGCCGTCACCTTCCAGCTCGTGGTCTGGGACCGGTCTCCATAAAACGGCGGTTTCTTCCCGCCTGATTTTCTGGCATAAAAGCAGGGTTCGTCGTTCCACTCATAATCTTCATGACCTAATACAAATTGATTTTTCACCCAGACGATTCTCTGGACCCACTCGATTCCGGCGGCGTCCATGGCGTCCAAAAAATCCCGCACGCTACGTGCTGCATACCAGATATAAATTGCCGCGTTATCGGTGGTGTACTTTACGTAATTTTTGAAGGCCGGGATCAATAATTTTTGTAAAAGGTCGTCGCCCTGGTGCTGATCGTTTTTAATCATCCCGAAGCGCCCGCTCTGATCAATATAGGCGACGCCATATGGCGGATCCGTATGGACTAATTGGGCGCGGTCGTCTCCCATCAGCCGGGCGATGTCGTCCGCGCTGGTAGCGCTGCCGCAAAGCAGGCGATGGCGGCCAAGGTGCCAGAGGTCGCCGTATCTCGTAAATGTTGGCCCGTTGTCCTCTTCCTCCGTGTCCGCGCCGTCGTCCTCTACTTCCGGCCCTTCGGCGCCGATCATCTGGAGGAGGTCCTTTTCGCTGTATCCGGTGAGCTCGATGGGGATATCCGTTTTTACTTCCCGAAGCAGGGCCTCCAGTTTGTCGTCGTCCATTTCCGCCAGCTCTGCGATCCGGTTATCCGCCATGAGGTCCGCTTTTTCCTCTGCGTCGCTGGAATAATCCTGATACTCCACCGGCGCGTATTCCAGGCCGACACTCATGGCTGCCATCCGGCGGCCGTGGCCCTTTACGATGAGGCCGGACCGCCTGCTTACTGTAATAGGCGCCCGCCATCCGGTCGACTTGATGATGTCGGCCAAGAGGCGGACCTGCTTGTCTCCGTGGCCATTCGGGTTTGCCGGGTTCGGCCGGAGTTCTGCGATCGGCAGGATCTTATCATAATTACAATAGACGGCGCAGCCGTCCGGGGTCTTCGTCCGCGGTTTGGCTGTCGCTTTATAATCAATCATTGCCCTGTCTCCTTCCTGGCACGAAAAAAGCGCCCGCAATGGGGCGCCGTTTCCGTGGCTCTCTTTTCTTTTTATCTGCATCTTACTATAGCACATGGGAGGCGCTGTTGTGGACTGCTTTTTACTGCTATGGACTGCTTTTTACTGCTATGGACTGCTTTTTACTGCTATTCACTGCTGACTTTTGCCGCCATCCAAAGGTGGGCTATTTCCGGGAAGGCTTCGTCTAATATCTTCATGGCATCCCCCAGGGTGTGCTGGCAGTGGCCGATACTGTAACCGATCGTATCGGATACCCGGCCCCAGTCCCATAGATATAAATAACGCTGCCGCAATATAGACCGCTGAAGGGGATCCTCCAGCTCGTCTATCATCTCCATGGCCACGGTCTGCATCCGCTGAACCTTTTCCTGCTGTTTCTGGAGGCGTTCTTCCGCCTCGTCCCGCCGGATCAACAGGTCGCAGAGTTCCTGCCGCGCGGGACCGCCTGTTACTTTTTCGGATAATCTCACCGCGCTTATGCCTCCGGTAGCGTTAATGGCGGCCGCCAGGCCGTCCAGTTCATCTGCTGCGATCGCGGCCCGTTTCGCCTCCTGCAGTATCGAATCAAAAAACCGTTTAATCCCTGGCCCTTGCTGATCCGCCATATTTCGCCCTCCCTGGAATATATAAAAATCAATAATCAGCCGGCCGTGGTGCTCTGGCTGCCGCCGGAACCACCGACCGATATACGTCGCCCGTGTAAAGGTCCCGAATCGCCAGGTCGTCCGCCAGCTCGTATCCGTTCAATTTTAGATAGAACCGGACCGCCTTAATGCAGGCGAGGCTGTTTGCTGCCTGCTGTCTCTTTTTGTTTTCCCTGGCCTCCCGCCGGAAATTGGCGAGGACCTGTTCGAACGTCGGGTCTTTATGCCTGGCCACTCCATGGCCGAGCCCGTGTTTCCCCATCTTTACCCCTCCTCCTTTGTCTTCCGCCGTCTCGCTGCTGCCCAGGCCATGAAATAGGCGCCGCGGGCCAATGCCAGCCGCCGCTGGTACTCCCAGCCGCAAATCATGACCGCCCGCTGCAGGCCGTGGAGCCTTATGCCCCGCCCGTTTTTCTGCCGGTGGCGGAGGAGAACGGCCCATGTAACCCGCCCGTCCAATACCCACCACCATTTCCCATGGCCTTTACAATGTCTCTTTTTTCTGCTGATCATGGTCCACCGCCTTGACCCTTCTCCACCCTTTTGCGAAGTACTCCTTGAGGAGCTTCCGGTGGTACTCCAGCGCCTTCGTCATGTTGGCACTATAGACCTTTTTCTCTGCATAATAATCTATTGCGTCCGGTTTCCAAAAACGAAAAATCATGGTAGATGGGACCGTGAACCCGCGGCCGCTCTCGAAAGCTGTAATGATCCGGAGCTTTTCATTGCCCCTGTATATGTCTGTCGTCATTTTCTATGGTGCCTCCCGCCAACGTATACGGTACAAAATACCGCGAAGGATATCATACTCCCGAAAAATGCCCAGAAAATAAAGCCGATAATGCTATCCATTGCGGGCCTCCTTTTTGGCCACCAGCCGGCCGCCTTCCCATGTCTTCCCGTCTTCCTGTATGGTGATCTCTATCCTGATACCCTTGTCGCCGCACTCCGTTTCCCGCTGGGGCAGGAGCTTTACGAACTTCGGGTTATCGTCCGGCAGGATCCCCATATTCACCAATTCGTCCAAAATATATTTACATCCATGGATAATGTTGTCGTCGTCCCGGCGGTGCTGCCGGTTCCATGGCTCGTAAAAAACCACCCGCACCGTCACGTGGTCGGTGAATTTCGCGCCGTGGCTCTGAATCCTGATAGGCCAGAAGAGGGCCTCTTGGGTCTGCTGCTTCAGGCGGTTCCCTATGAAATGATTACGCCTATCGGCGTTGATCTGTTCATTCTTTCCCGGGAGAATCCCGGGGAGAATGATCGTAATTTTTTGCATTTTTGCCATTCTCCCAAAAACTCATTAAAAGGCACTTTTTAGGCGTCCGCGCTGCCTGAATGATAAATTACTCAAAGAGCTTACTCGAACGTCAGATAGTCCCCGTCTTGTTTGAGCCTGTGCGGTTTGGGGTGTGGCGCCTGTCCTCTTTCCATACGTTCCAGCATATCTCGGACCGCCTGCAGCTCTTCCGCTGACTTTTCTGCCGCGTCCTCTACCTGCTCGATCTGCCGGAAGCCGTAATACAAAAGGCCCATTGTGGCCGCCGCCATGATTGAATAGAAAATAATAATGAATTCTACCATGTCCATTATTTCCGCCCCCTGATATCGCGCCAGGTGATTTTCTTCTGTGGCTGCTCCCGGTCTTCCGGTTCCATGACTGCCGCCTCCCGGTCGTGCTCCTGCTGGAGTTTCCATTCGATGTCCTCTATATCAATCCAGATATTCGGCTTCGGGCTCTCCATGACCTGACTTTTGATTTCGCCCCCGATGAGGTCCACCATCCGTTCGGCGGTGTATTCGTCCACCGTGGCCTCCGGGTCCCAGAATGGGTAGATCTTGAATGTGGAGCCGCCGCTGCCGCCCGTTGTTTCCATGTACACCCCGTATCCGTCCCGGGTCTCATGGACCGGGTAGAACCGGAGGGCATCCGTGAATAATTCCGTCAATGCTTTTACAAAAATCATTTTATTTACTCCCTTCCCTTAGAACGGTATGTCTTCATCTTTCGGGCCCATGACTCCGGGCTCCGGCCCCTGCTGGGCGCCTCCCTGCTGCTGGTAGTCGCTGAAGGTGGTAGGCTGTGGGGGCTGCGCTCCGAATTGCGCCGCGTTGAATGTTCCCGGCTGTCCGCCCGGAGCGCTCTGGGCGGACCTGCCGTTCCCGTATGGGCTCCCGGGCAGTACCAGCGCCACCTGCTCTGCTACGATCTGCGTAAAATATTTATCTTTCCCGAAGCCGTCCTTATATTTCGATGTCTGGAATTTACCGCGGACCAGAACCCGGCTTCCCTTCCTCAGCTGGTTCCCGCAGGTTTCGGCCAGCGCTCCCCATACCTGGACGGGGACCCACTCCGTGTATTCCTTGTAGTTGGTTCCCTTGTGGCTCGCTGCTACTGTAAATTTGCAGATCGGTTTCCCGGTGTTTGTGTATTTCGCCTCCGGGTCCCTTGCCAGGTTCCCGGTGATAAAGCACTCATTTTCTGCCGGCATTTTATAGCCTCCTTCCGGCCTTGATTCCGGCCGGTCAAAATATATTTTGCACTTTTGAAAATTTTATTAGATTTTATCGTGGTTTTTTGTGGGTCATTTTGCACCGTTTTGACCATTTTTTATGGTATTTTAGGGGACGTGACCTCTTTTTTGTCCCATTTGGCAGGGTCTGCTGTCCCGTTTTGGCCCTTGTCTGTCCCTATTTCCAGCGCCTTTTCCGCCGATCGTGGCGGATCCGTCTCACCGTTTGGATGGTATACGGGGCGGAGCGCCTCTGGAGGATCCTCGCCCCGTTTCTCCATCCCTGCCGGATGGCCCGCCGGAAATTGTAAATAATTCTTTTCATTTCTTCGACTCTTCCTTCTTGCGCTGGGTGCCCTGGGAGATGATGTCGGTCCCGTTGATTCCCCATGCAATGACCCCGCGGCCGCTGGCATCCAGAAAGCCGGTATGCTGCAGGGCCCCGGTGAGGTATACCTTGACCCCCGGTGCGAGGAAGATTCGGTTCTCCTTAACTATGTATTCGGGAATTTTGGCCGGTATGATGTCGGTAATTTTTTCCGACTCCCAGTCCTCCTTGCTCTCATTGACCTTTATATCAAATGAAAGGAGGACCGTCTTTTTATCGAATCCAAGGGCCCGCCGCGGGGCGGTGATGATTTCCCCGGTTATGGCTGCTACGTTCATTTTGCACCCCCCGCCGGAAGGTCCCGGCCGGTTATGCCCTGGAGGGCTCCCGTCGGGTCTCCTTTTCTGCCAGCTCCCGTGAGGGCCGCCTGGACCATCCCGTCCGCAAGGAGGGCCTTCGTCTTCCGGTCCTCCTTCTTCCGGCTGGCCAGGTCGTTGTAAATCTTCATGAACTGGGCCCGCTGGATGGCGGCGGCCTTTTCTTCCGCCGCGCAGATAGATGTCCAGCCCATCCGCTTTACTGTTTCCGCCGCGAGGGGGTCCTCGAATTTCGGCCGTCCGTATCTGCCGGTTCTGGAAATTTCGCGGCCCACCGCTTCCCACGCTTTGCTCGCGTCCGGGCTCTCGATTCCTTTAGCCGTTTTATAAATGGCTTCGGCCCGCTCCCTGATTTCTGCGATGGTCGGCAAAAATTTAGATTCCTTACATACTGCAATTACTGCTTTATAGAGCACCGCTTCCGGGATATCCTGCAGGAGCATGGCGTACACCTTGCCCTGATTCACCGTGAATTGCGGCCAGGCGGCCTTTACCATCATCAAAATATTAGCCATGCCAGAAGCCGTTTGCTGCTGCGTCTGCGACTCCATCTCTGAACGCCTCCATTTCTTCCGGGCTGTTACTCGGGCGGCGGTTGGCCATCCGGGTATGTCTTTCTTTTTCTCTCTGCTGCCATGTACGGCAGGCCGCCTTCCAGTTCTTCATCGGGTTTTTCCCCACCTTCCAGCCGTTCGATTCATAAAAGGCCACGAACGCGTCCGGTTCAAATGTATAATTCTTTTCCCGGCAGTAGGCCTGGACCTCTTCCACCGTGGGTGGTGTAAATCTCTTTTGTGCTTTTTGTGGGTTCGCTGCTGGGACGTTCCTACTCTCTATTGTTTTCTCAGTTGTTATCTCTATAGTGTTATCTATATATGTATTCTTACTAGTCATTTCTGACGGGAGGGTCCTGTCATTTCTGACGGGAGGGGTCCCGTCATTTCCGACGGGAGGTCCTGTCATTTCTGACGGGAGGGTCCTGTCATTTTCGACGGGAGGGGTCCCGTCATTTTCGACGGGAGGGTAATCATAATCTGGCATCGGGTCAAACCCGGCGCGCACGGAAAGAGTCCGCGCTATTACCTGCCCGGTGGGGGTCCGTTCCACCATCCTTGTTATTACCCCTCTATTTACGAGGGAAGTAATAATCTTTCCGGCTCTAATTGCTGATACCCCTAAAATCTTACCTATGGACGCGTTGCTTTTGTAATAATCGGTAAAGCAGGAAATATCGGCCACCAGGAGCTTCTCCTGGGCGTTTAGTTTCTCGCTGTATAGAAATTTTGCGGGGATAAATACCCCTTTAAATTTCGGAGTCATTTCTGCACCTCCTTCCGCTCTCCTGCTGCTGATTAATACCCGAATACGGGGAAGAGAACTCTTAAATCATCATCATAGCGGAGGCAGGGGATGTGGTAGGCATAATAAGCCAGGGTCCATTCTTCCATACACCCGGCGCTGTTGTGATAATCGCCGGAAAGAATCAATACATCTACTTTTTTTAGGATACTTTTTTCCATTTCCATAATTTCCGGGACCGGGAGTATGTCCGCTATGGGGTCAAAATTGGCGAGGGGGTGGATAATGGCCACGTTTCTCCATTTGTCGGAGATGTCCTTCATTATCCGGGTGCAATGCTGGAAGTTGTTTTTTTTTGTGGTCTTCAAAGGTTTTTTCATTCATGTTTCCCCCTTCGTACGGGTGCGCGAGGTAGGCCACCACCGGTTCCCCTGTCTCAATTCGCCGGATGATGTCCCCCGTAATTTCTTTTACATCGGCCAATTTCTGAGGGTCCGCTCCATGGCGAAGAGCCCGCTCCGTATCTTCCGGCCCGTTTAAAATAATCATTTAATCACCTCCCCGGTGGCAGGATCCACGCCCGCCGGAGCCTGCTTCGGGTTCTCATTCGGGCTGACCGGTTCTCCTGTCTCATTGTCCAGGGTGGTCTCGCTCTGGATGTCCACCATGCTGTCCGAGAGGGTGCTCTTTACACTTTCATCGGCGGATACCCCTCTAATAAATTCGGTTTTCAATGGTGCATACTTCAGGAGCGCCTTGATCACCGTCTTTTTTGCCATCTGGTCCGGGTATTTCTGCCAGGGGCTGTAGGGGCTGTTTACGCTCTGGGAGGTCTTCTGGGCGTGCTCCATGATATCCTGCACACTCATTACCTTAAAATCACCGCCGCCGTCCTTCGTGTGATATACAGCGTAATAGAAAATAATGTCACCCCGGTTTGTGAGGGCAGGCCGGTGGACCAGTTTCTTGTTGTATCCCAGTTCATATTCAAAATAATCATTCTGGTGGACCGCCTCGGCGCTGATATCTGTAACATCGCCGCTCCTGTATGCCAGGTCAATCAGCCCTTTATATCCGAGCTGAAACTGTACCTGCATTTCTCCCTTGGTTTTATAGGGAATGAGGTACGCCTGGCCGAGGGGCGTGTTCGGCTCCAGGCCCAGCTGGGCTGCCTGCATCAGGGCGCCCACGAAGCTTACCGGGGTACATTTGCAAAGGGTAGGGTTGTTGCTGAGGGCGGTGGTCGCGATCCTCGTAAACCGTTCTGCTGTCATGACCTTGGGGAGAGCCTTTGCGATCTGGTCCTTTTCCTTATTCAAAATACGAAGGAAGGCCATTCTCTCCGGGGAGGAATTGCCCAGCGGGTATCCTCCATTTGCTACTGCCTTATTGTTTCCTGCTGTGTTTGTAAGTCCACCGTTTCTATTCATGGTGTATCCTCCTTAAATATCCGATGTATGAATATCGCAAAATGGGCCGGCCGCTTATGCTGCCTATTTTTACCATGGCCACCGCGGGGCCGGTCTTATCCGCGATGGTTCCCGCGCCGCAGGGGATCCCGCCGGGGTCCGTTATGATAACCGGATCCCCGGCCCTTGTCTCCTGCCATTCTTCGGCCGTCATTTCCCGATCCGGAGGCGGCGGCTGGCATCGCGGACCGTCACGAACCCTTTATCCTTCAGCCGCTGGTATTCGGCGTGGTCCTTTTTCTTGATGTCTGAAAGCCGGAGGCTCTCCGTGGGCTTCGTGGCCTTCCAGGTGATTTTCCGGATCCGGCCGTTTTCGCCCTTCCAGATACCGGTTTCATTTTCCTTCATCATTTCCATGAGGGCGTTTTTGGCTGCCTGTTCGTCCTCTTTGAGCCCCGCCATGGCATCCGCGATAGAGTCCAGGTGGGCCATGATATCCCCGGCCTCCGGTGGGAGGTCTATTACGCTCCCCGGGTCTGCGTCCCTGTACCTGTAGGAGAGGGCGCTCCCGCAGGCAGCGCTTGAATCAATGGGCGGCGGGGTCTTCGTCTTTACCAGGTCCCAGAACCTTGTTTCTGCATCAATCAGGAGCTGGATGTCGTCCTCATTTCTTTCGATCGTTTTCCAAAGGAAGTGCTGGCCGCCGATGAGGGCCGCAATGTACCACCGTTTCGCTCCGGTTACTGCCATATAATGCAGACATTGGCAGTAGTAGCTGTCGGGGATCTCGTCCCCTTCCCACTGTTTTTCCGCCCATGCGCCCGCGGTCTTGATTTCGAGGCCCGCGTCCTCCCCTACGACCTGCCGGTCGATGTTGGCCAGCATGAATGGATGGGTGGTGCTCTGGAGGGTGCCGCGGCGGGTGACCTTCTTCCCCGTGTCTTCCTCAAACATCCGGGCGACTACCGGTTCGAGGAGAATCCCTGCGCGGACCGCCTCATTTCCGGAGAGGTCCGCCGGCTCGCGGGCCCCCGTCTTTTCCAGCCATACATCGGCCGGGCTTTTGTATTTGCTCTTGCCCAGGATGGCGCCGGCATCGCTGCCGCCTATTCCCATATTGCGGACCGCCAGCCACTGGCTGTGGTCCTGGGCCTGCTTTACGGTAAAAATCAATTTACAAGGTTCCATGTTGTTCTTTCCTTTCCGTGGTGTAAATCTTCCGGCGGCTGGTTAGTCCGCCAGGGTCTTCATGGCCTTTTTGATTTGCTTAATGGGGCACCCTTTCGGGGCATTTCGCGGCAGTTTCCCGTCGCTCCGGAGCTTGCTAAAATCTCCCATCGCCCGGCAGGTGAAATATTCCCCCCGCGGCACGTCAGGCCCTTTATGCGTGTACATCCGGGCGCAGAGGAGGCAATTCCGGCACCGGATGTCTTTATCCGGCGTCAATTTGGGACACATTCCGAGGCCGCCTTCCTCCCGCGGGAGCCGCTGGAATTTATATACCATGGGGCAGGCGGCTCTGAATCCGCACCGGGAGCAGTCGGTGGTTTCACTCATTTTTTTCGCCTCCTTCCTGCTGCAGGTTCGGGTTCGCGGGATCCACCCAGATGGTGATTACCTTCCCGGGCTGCACCGTTCCCGGGTCCTCGATCCCGTTATCCTCGAGGATCTGCCAGGTGAGCTCGTTGATATTGTCCCGCGGCGTTGCGATCCGGGAAGCCACCTGGTAAATAGTGTCACCGGGTTCCATTGTGTACTTGTACGGGATCCGCGCCGGGTCGCTGCTTCCGTTTACCAGGGCCCCGGCCGCCGCCGTGACCCCGATGAAAAGGAGGGCCGCCGCCATGTGGCGGGTGCCGAGTCTAATCTTTTTCATGGCCCGCGCCTTCTTCCTGTGGCTTGAATCTGTACGGCCTGTATTCTCCGTGGAGCTCTGCCTTCAGGATATCGAAGGCCATCTCCACCGGGCTGTCCATGGCGACGCAGGCAAATTTCGCGCCGCCGTCGTTGTGGTCAATGACCACCGTTTCTCCCTGGTCCCGGAGGGTAATTCCCGGGAATGTCCGCCCCAGCCCGTTTGGGTCTGCGTTCAGGATGTCCTCCAGGGCGTTCAGGAGGTGCCGCCGGTTCTGCTGCTGTGCAAAGTCTAATGTTTTCATTGTGCCCGCTCTCCTTCCATGTCTACGATTTTCGGCCGCCTTGCTGCTGCCTTCCGTTTCCGGTTCTTGCGAAGCTGGAGGATCGTTGCCGGGGTTGTTGGCATCCCGGCCCGGCTGTCCGCCTGCCGCTCCAGCCATTTGATAAATGATGTAACCGGGACCAGTGTCTTTCCCGGTGCCGGCCGGAAGGCGGGGAAGGTTTTATCCGTTTCCGCCGTCTCCCGGAGCCATGCCTCGCTGAGGTCCGCCCTTTTGGCGGCCTCTGCGATGGTTACGCACCATCTTTCTTTGGTGTCCATGGTGGCGCCTCCTTACTCTTCCCCGTCCCAGGCGTCCTCGACTTCGTCAATCGTGATACTGAGGAGGCCTGCGTCCATTTCCTTGTCAATCCGGGCCAGCTTTTTGTATACGGCTTTGGAGGCGGCTTCTCCGTGGCCGAAGCTGGCAATGTATGCCCGGCCGTTCTTCAGGACCTTGATCCCGAATCCTTCGACCTGGCTGTCTTCGTCCTCGCTGGTAGGTTCGAGGCTATCCGGGTTCATGATGATTGATTTAATTAATCCATCGTTTTTAATCGTAATTTTCAGCATGGTGTGTACTTCCTTTCCGGGGTTTTACGGTTTCCGTTATATTTACGGTAAAAAAATTAAATCTTCAGGCTCGATACGCTGATATTAAAATGGTTTGCCAGGATCCTGGCATTTCCGAGGGTGATCCGCGCGGGGTCCTTTTCCCATGCCCTGTATGTGGGCTCGCTGACTCCTAAAATATCGGCGATATCCTTTTGTGTTTCGTCATTTCTTGCCCTCAATTCCTTCAGGCTGAACCGGATATTTTCATTCATTTTCCTCACCCCTTTCTTCCTGTCTTCATCTACTATTATATTACGTTTTCCGTAATAATCAAGCGTATTTTTGCCTTTTTCGTAAATTAATAAACCAATTTAGAAAATTTATTGCGTAAAAAGAGAAAGAGAGCTATTATCATATATAGAAAGGAGGTGTTATTATGTGGTTCGGTAAAAACTTGAAATTCTTACGGAAAAAGGCCGGGCTCTCTCTGGAGGATGTCGCCCGCCTTACCGGTAAAACGTCCCCTACGGTCCAGCGGTGGGAAGCCGGGATCAATGAGCCAAACCTCGGGCTCGCCTCTAAAATGGCGACCGTCTTCCGGGTAAATTTGCAGGATATGTGTGATATTGATTTATCCGCTTCGGCTTCCGGCGCCCGCGCTCCGTCGGGTTGGTATCCTGAAATACCGGAGGGAGTATCCGCCGGAGCGCTCAGCTCCCTGGATCCCTTGACCGATCTTCCGCGGGTGTCTGTCCCGGACTTCATCATGGGGAAATACGCCCACGCCGCCAATATTGTATTTATGCATGTTAATGGCGCCAGTATGGACCGGGTCATTCCGGACGGCTCTGTGATCGCTGTTATGAAGGGCGTTGAAAAAGGGGCCCTCCATAATGGAGACCCCGTGGTGGCGACCAATGGCCGCGAATATACCATAAAAAGGTATTTTGATGATCCGGGCCGGCGGCGACTTGTTCTCCGTCCTGATTCGTTCGACCCGGGGTTCGTGGATATCATTATCCCCTACGATTCGCCGGACTCCTTCACCATCTATGGGAAGGTTGTTATTTATCCGGTGTATCTCTAATTAATCCCCCGCTTGATTTTGCCGGCAGTGCGCAAACCTGCAAAAAGCGGGCATGAAAAAAAGCCCCCGCTGCGCAGGCGGGGGCTGTCGGGTGCCGGTTTACCGGACCGGCACCCTTATGGTGATATCAGGCAATAAACCGGCGGGTCCATTGTTGATATCCGGCCATACCCGGAAAGGAAGGCCGTATATATTATAACATGGCCCCGGCTGGTCTGCCTGATCATCTCCATTAATTTCCAAAAAGGAGGCAATTATGGCAAAACGGTATACATTGCGGCGGGATGGCCTGTATGAGGTCACCTGCCGTGTCGATGGGAAAAAGAAGCATTTCTATGGCCATACGCAAACCGAGGCCGCTGCAAAAAGAGATAAATACCTCGATAGCCTCGAGGACTATCCATATATTGATGAAAAAATCACCCTTGGTGAATGGCTCGAGGCCTGGGTGGAGTCCTGTAAAAATGAATTTTCGCCCATTACATATAAGGACTACAGATGTATTATTCGCTCTTACTTGCTGCCGTCTCCCATTTCCCGGGAGCGGCTGGAAAATTTGAAACCGGTCACCTTCCGGCTCTTTATAAATAATGTGCTGGCATCCGGGAAGGCCCCGCGGACGGCCGCCATGGTGCACCAGGTGCTCTCCGTATCATTGCGCCGGGCCGTATCGGATGGAGTAATTCGTTATAATCCCATGGGCGGTGTAAAACGGCCGCGGTCTCCCGCCCGCCATGCGCCGACCGTTCTCTCTCCCGCCCAGCTGCAGGTGCTCCTGCCGCTGTGTTCGCCGGAGTGGTTCGGCCGCCTGGTCCGCCTGGCTCTTTATACGGGGCTGAGGCGCGGGGAGATTCTTGCCCTTTCCTTTAATGATGTGGACTTTGAGAGGCTGACTCTCTCCGTCCGCCATACTGTCATTTCTAAAATAGGCGGCGCGGCGTTCTCTGATTCTACCAAAACGGATAAATCCATCCGGACTATTTCCATCTGTCCCGCGGCCGCTGATATCCTGCACGCCCAGAAAGCGTACGCCCTGCGGCTTCGGATGGCGAAGGCCGGGGATCCCGCGGCGGAAGCCTGCGAGCTCTTCTTCCCGAACCCACGGCTCCGTCCGTTTAATCCTTCCTCTATTTCCGTGCTTTTTCAAAAAGCAGTGATTCGGGCCGGGCTGGAGGGCGCTGGTATCTCTTTTCATACCTTGCGCCATACGCACGCCACCTATCTGCTGGAGCAGGGGGTTAATATAAAAATTATCCAGGATCGCCTGGGCCACGCGTCCTCCGTGACCACCCTCGATTATTACAGCGGGGTGTCCCCGAAAATGGACCGCGCTGCTGCTGATATTTCCGGTGGTATTATCCCCGCCGGTTCTGCTGATTCGAAGGAGGCCTGATTACTATGATTACTAAAAAATATAGAGCTCCATCCTGCCGGATCCATCAGGAAGCCGCGGCCGCTGCCGGTGCTCCGTATGGTTCCCCGCGTGCGAACGCCGCGGCGGTGCTGGATCATTTCGAAGATATCAATAATAAAATACAAAACGCCCAGAGGAAATTGGATCATTTGGAAAAGGATAACACCGTTCTATCTTTTATGTATAGCCACTTGTCTGCAGACGGTCTGCTGGATCCGCTGGCCCCGCTCCCGGAGGTGGTGGAAATAAAAGGCCGCCTCTCCCATGTGGTGGCGGAGCTGCTGGACCTCCATTCTCAATATATGGCGCTCTGTGGGGTGTATAAAGAATCCATCCGGGAAAGCGCCGTGGATCCCGGCCGCTCTTCTCCCTCCGCGGGCGATGGTCGTGAGGTGGTCGTAAATAATCAAAAATAAATAAAAATATGACAATAAAAAACGGCGGGGAGCCCTGTAAATCTCGATGATTCGCAAGGTTCCCCGCCGTTCTTTATTTTTGGGTGCAAATTTATTATATCATAGATTTTCGTGCATGGGGATAAAATAACACGGCAGACTAAATATAGCCGTATAAATGTTCATCACTCTATCGCCACCTGGCGGCATATAAATCCTTCTGTATTGGTATAAACAGTAATGATACATTTTTAAATGGAGTTTCTATACCTGCCAATTTACGAGTTCCATTTTCCTTGAATCTACACCAAATGAAAGATAATATTGATTATGATAGAATACCGTCTGTATGAATACATTAGAACAGAAAATACCTATAACTATGCAAAAATACAGATATTCCGCAGTACTCCAGTAAAAAACTTATCTCTGCATCATTTACCTTATCCGTCCATTTTATGCCTTAAACCTTCCAATTTTCCCATAAAGAGAAACCCACCAGCTTAGCTGGTGGTTCTTCTTTTGCGGCCCAAAGGGCCT
>ERZ1034949.49-NODE-49-length-73158-cov-57.762951_pt1 | contig 73158 bp, 65 predicted proteins | sample MGYA00520590_ERZ1034949 | MGnify/ENA primary metagenome ERZ1034949 (study PRJEB33766, sample SAMN09781752) | gut metagenome | biome: gut microbiome | host: Homo sapiens | place: Madagascar | study: EMG produced TPA metagenomics assembly of the PRJNA485056 data set...
TCTTTACTGCCATTGAGATTGCCATTGATATGGCTTGCGGATTTTAGGATAATATAAAGAACCATAATGGCAATGTATTAAATAACTATATTTATAATTACAAGAAATAAAGTATGAAAAAGAAAATATTCTTTATCCTCCCAATCTTGTATTGTTGCCTAACAGTACAAGCACAGACCTCTTCCAAGAATTATATTCTTGAGAAGCAGATGCTTGATGCCGCTGGCACCCAAGCCATCACCACGGTCACATATTATGATGGTCTGGGATATCCTGAGGAAACGACAACCAACGGACTTGGGGGGAATGGCAAGTTTGTCTATACCAGACAAGAGTATGATTTACCAGGACGGGCTGTCAAGGAGTGGATTCCTGGTGCGACAAGTTCAAGTGCCAACTATCTTACCCCCTCAGACATAGCCTCATCCGCTTGCTCTTCTTTTAGGGACGGCTCCCCATTCTATACAACAGAATATGAACCTTCGGGGAGAGTGGTTTCCAAGGTTGGACCTGGAGTCAACTGGAATAATGCCCATAGGAGTATGCACATGCGATACGGAACCAACGCAGATTCCAGTGTCAAGAAATATGTGGTTTCTTCCTTGGGAAGCCTAGAACAGTCTGGCTTCTATGCCTCAGGTACGCTGAACATGGAAATGACCATCGATGAGGATGGAAAGATTGTCCAGACTTTCAGCAACATCATCGGTGAAAAGATTCTCGAACACCGGGATGTGAACAATGATACCTATTATATATATGATGACTTAGGGTTGCTTCGCTTTGTGCTTTCACCATCCTACCAGGAGGAGGCGAACTTGGAAAAGTTTGCCTATGAGTACCGCTATGATGAACGTGGCAGGTGCATTTGGAAGAGACTGCCTGGTTGCGAGTATCAGCAACTTTGGTACGACAATGCAGACAACCTCATGTTCTCACAGGATGGGGAGATGAGGAAAAAGGGTGTCTATATGTTTTATCTGTACGACAACCTCATGCGGCAGGTGATTCAGGGAACAACCGCCGCTATCAACAGTTCATGCACATCAGCCATTGCATCTTATCAAGGAACCGATACAGGGCTGTTCGGTAGTGGCTATGTACCGACCAATGACCTTGGTTTGAAAAATGAGCAGTTGTATTTGGCAAACTATTATGATGACCATAATTTTCTGAATGGTCAACTTGCCAAGCAAAGTACATCGCAGAATCTTAGCGCAACATCATCCTCATCAAAAAAGAGCTATAGTAAGGGAGCACTCACAGGAACCATCAGCCGTGACACTGATGGCAAGTTCCTTGTGGCTGCCATCTATCATAACCAAGAAGGATTGGTGGTCGAGACAAGACAGTCGATGCCAGACGATGCCTTGCTATGCCAAAGAACAACTTATTCATTCACGAAGAAGCCCCTGACAATTGAGACGCAAGTCAAAAAGGAAGGTATTGAAAAGACTATCACACAAAAGAATCAGTACAACCAGTACAATGACAAGATTGAGAGCATCACATTGAATGCTGGCAAAGGTGACAAGGAGGTCGCATTTTACAGTTATGACGATATTGGCAGATTAGTTTCTGTCAAGAGAAGTGGCAAGGCAGGAACGGTCACTAATGAATACAACATTCACAACTGGCTGGTTTCAACATCTTCAGACAGGTTTAAGGAATCACTCAAATATGAAAGTGACAGTGAGACACCTTGCTACAATGGAAATATCAGTCGTATGCAATGGCAGAACACCTATGACAATGTACTTCGGGGATATGATTTCGAGTACGATGGTCTGAACAGACTCATTGCTTCTGCTTACGCAGAGGGAACAGACATGAGCCAAAACAAGGACAGATATTCTGAGTATATTCCACAATATTCCCCTAACGGCTCTATCGAACGCTTGCAGAGATATGGCAAGAAGAACAATGGGGCCTTTGGGATTATTGATGACTTGACCTATCAATACCGTGGCAACCAGATACAGAGTATTTCCGACAAGGCAGGAAGCTTGCTTTATGATGGTTCGTTCGACTTCAAGGATGGAGCAAGTGAGAGTACGGAATACTTCTACAATGCCAACGGAGCTTTGACGAAAGACCTGAATAAGGGAATCACTAAGATAGAATACGATGTGTTGGATAATCTTAGCTGCATTACCTTCAACAATGGTTTCAAGACAAAGTATGTCTATGATGCTGGTGGCAGTAAGTTGAAAACCATTCATGAGGCTCTCACAACCAATACTACAGACTATATCGGTGACTTCATATTTGAAGATGGCAAGCTGAGCAAGTATCAGTTTGAGGGTGGCTATTGCTCATTCGACAGCAACCTCAATCCTACATACCACTATTACGAGAAAGACCATCTCGGAAGCATCCGCATGGTGGTGAACGAGAATGGAACCATCGAGCAAGTGAATCATTATTACCCATTTGGAGGAGTATATGGTGACTTGGGGTACAACAGTGAATTGCAGAGAAACAAATACATAGGCAAGGAGTTTGACCATACTTCGGGCTTGGATTGGTATGACCATGGGGCAAGAATGTATGATGCAGCCAAGGGAAGTTGGGATAGAGTGGACTTTTTATGTGAAAAGAACACTTCTTCCTCTATATATGGTTATTGTCATAATAATCCTATTTTGTTTGTAGATCCAGATGGAAATGATGACTATTTTAGCAATAATGGAAATTACCTATATTCTAAAAATAATACAGCAAATATCTATGTTTTTCAAGGAAAAACACCTGTAAAATTCAATAAATTTGATTTACGCAATACAAACAATATGAAAGTTGGAGCTAGAGTCATTGGACATTATGCAAGACTTGCAGGCATAAAATATAACATGAATGGAGGTGAAGGACATGTAGGAATCAGTACTTTGCATACTACAGATACAGAAGAAGGTGTTTTGGCGCAAACATTAGAAAAGGATATTTTTATAAAAATGACAAATGGAAAATTAAATGAAGAAATGTATAACAGTAATAATTTAGTAAGTACTTTAGAACATGAAAAAGAACATCAAGAATCGAATGAAAGATTAACGTTTTTCATACACTCAAATATTGTATTGAAACAAATACAAGCTGATAGTTTTAATAAATGCTCAGAAAATTTTCAAGTAGGAACAGTTGGAAAATTAATAGACCTCATGAATAAAGCAAATAATAGCAACTCAAACAGCACAAACTCATTAATTCAATTAATGAACAAAGCCAACGATGCTATAAAACCTTTGCATATAGGAAAAAATATTCGTCGAAATAATCATTTTGAGTATGTATACGACTAAAAAAAGAACTTATTACGTATTAGGAATAATAGTACTGATACTTTCTACTGTCTTATCTTGCAAAAAAGCAACTGTAAAAGAAATTCTTACAGATGACAGTTATTGCTATTGGCATTATATAGCTGGTAGAGCTACAACAGATACCATGAATTATTATGGCTGTTGTAGAGAAGAATCTGTTTATATGTATTTTGACAAGTTTGAAAATTGTATTCAATTTGATGGGCGCAAAAAGCATTTTAGCGAATTTAATGGATACGACTACCAATACATTCCGACATGGAATATTACAAAAGACAGCATTCTTAACATGACGGGTATTACTTATATTATAAAAAAATATACAAAAGAAATGATTATATTAAGTTCGCAAACCGGTAGGATAGATACATTAGAAAAAATATCAAATATTGATATTCCTAAAAATTATCGCAAGTACCAAAAATCTATCTTTTGTACAAGAAGGTTACTAAAAGACAAGTGATAAGATTGATTTAATATACATATAACGAATATGAAAAGGACTATATTTTCAATTTATTTAATGGCAGCCTATAGTTTTTTGCTCATGGCACAAAACTTGGAGATTTTAGAAAGTACCAATTACCTAAGAGTTGGTGACAGCATACATTATGACTTCGTGATACCAACAATATCACAAAATTCAAATGTTTCTGAGCATACTTGGGATTTCTCCAATTCCAAATATCTTGGACAATAGAAAGAGGTGTTCTTTGTTGGAAACGATAGCAACCGCATCAAGATGATAGACAAGGATGCCATTCTCGATTTTTCACAAGATAAGGAGCATTTGCTTCTGAAGCGATTGCAAACCCCATTGCTGAACATTGATTTTGGTAATTCTTTTGAATATCTCAAGTTCCCATTTCCCCTCAATGACTCCCTGACTTGTCAGATAGAGGGTAAGGGGACTTATTGCTCAAAGAACAAACTTGTGTTATCAGGTACTTGCTGCACCAAAGCCATGACAAAGGGAAAATTAATCATGCCATACAATGATTCTCTCAACAATGCGTTATTAATACAAAGGAGTATCGTTGCTAACATCAATGTTTCAAATGACAGTCTCATGTCTGTGAGACAAGACGAACCAATGAAATTCAATGCTGCAATCTTCGAGTAGTACGCCATGGAATACCGTTATCCCATATTGAAAGTCATCGAGGCTGCCATCAAAAAGGGAGAACGCAAAGTCTTGGATCAGTTCTTTGCCTATTTATTTATGTCAGTGGAAGAAATTGGTGTGTTACACGCCAGCTTCTTTTTTACCCTTCACCCTTCACCTTTTGGCTCGGAATGCCGATAAACACTAGGGTTTCGAGGAGTGAAGGGTTAACTGTACCCTTTGCTCGCGTAAATGACTGTTATACAGAAGAATATAGCGTTTTTGTGAAGGGGGAAGGGTAAAAAACGTTTTGTCTTTCAAAAATAAGCTCCCTCATAAAAATATGTAGGAATTTGCAATCACATTATTTTTTCGGGCTATTTTTTTGCTTGTATCATTATTTTTTGTAACTTTGCCGAAAGAATATAAAAAGGCAGCAATATGAAATATCCTATCGGAATACAGAGTTTCGAACAAATCATAGAAGATGGTTATGTTTATCTCGATAAGACGGCATTGGTCTATGACTTAGTGACTAATGGTAAAATATACTTTCTGAGTCGTCCACGACGATTTGGAAAGTCATTGCTCGTATCTACCTTGAAATGCTATTTCGAGGGAAAAAAGGAGTTGTTCAAGGGGCTTGCCATCGACAAGCTAGAAAAGGAATGGAAGCAATATCCTGTGTTTCATCTCGACTTCAATGGTAATAATTTCACTAATCCTGGAGAACTTGAGGTCATATTAGAGAACTTTGTTGCATCGCAAGAGATGATATATGGTAAAAGTCCTTTCAGGGATTCCTTAGGAGGTCGTTTTGAATATGTATTGAAAGCTGCTCATGAGAGAACAGGACTTCGTGCCGTGGTTTTAATTGATGAGTATGATAAGCCAATATTGGATGTGCTTGATACACAAATCAAAACATCAATAAAGGGTGAAGAAAGATTGTTAGAAGATTGGAATCGTGAGGTTTTGAAAGGTTTCTATAGTGTCTTCAAGGCTGCCGATGCTAATCTACAGTTTGTTTTGCTCACGGGTGTCACCAAGTTCTCGCAGGTAAGCGTGTTCAGTGGTTTCAATCAGCCTAACGACATCAGTATGGACGAGCATTACGAGGCACTTTGTGGCATTACGGAAGATGAATTGTATTCTACCTTTGATGAGCAAATCAAGGCGATGGCTGTGAGATATAAGACCACAGAGGAAGGGATGAAATACAAACTGAAGAGGAAGTTTGACGGTTATCACTTCAGTCCTAATATGCTTGATATCTATAATCCTTTCAGCATCTTGAATGCTTTGAGCAAGAAGATTCTGGCAGATTATTGGTTCCGCACCGGTTCGCCAACCTATCTTGTTCGCCTATTGTCTCATTTTGATGAGAACATCAACGAGATGGTGAACAGGTTTTATCCTACGAGTAGTTTTATCGACTACAAGGCAGATGTGGAAGCACCATTGCCTATGATTTATCAGAGCGGTTATCTTACCATTAAGGACTGGAATATGGATACCGATTCCTATCTCCTGGATTTCCCGAATGATGAAGTGAGGAGCGGTTTCCTGACGCTGGTAGCTTCCAGTTATCTGAAGCCATCGAAGTCAACGGATGCCTGGGTTATTCAGGTAGTAGATGTGATGTCGAAGGGAGATTGCCATCAGTTGGAGAATCTGATGACTTCCTTCTTTGCCAGCATTCCTTATAGCCAGCGCCGTAAGGACGATGAGCGCGAGAAGGAGCGTTATTTTCAATACACCTTCTATCTCGTATTGAGAATAATCAGCTGTTTCACTGTCTTCATCGAAAAGCAGCAAAGCGAAGGTAGGGTAGATTGTGTGGTAGAGACTCCGAACTATATCTACATCTTCGAATTCAAGCGTGATGGTTCGGCAGAGGAAGCCCTAAAGCAGATAGAAGATATGGGCTATGCCAGGGAATATGCAGCTGATGGCAGAAAGATTTATCAGATAGGCTGCAACTTCTCATCGAAGACGGGAACCATTTATGGGTGGAAGGTGGAATAGGTTATCGCAAACGAATATTTCTGGACATAGTATTTTAAACCTGTTCCTGCATGGCTGAAGAATGGGGATTATGAGTTAGTGTATATTTTTTATAAGGTTAGATTAGTTTTGTGTCTGATTTAGCAAAGAGGGTGTGTCATAAGTTAATGATTCACCCTTTTTTGTTTGTTGGAATGTTGTTGATATGCGCTTGCACAGCAGGTGGTGTGCATGCGGTGTTCAACTGTTATGCACCAACTATTATCTAGACTTATGGCACACTTGTGGTCATTTAAGGTAATGCCTTTTTCTTGAATATCTGTCACAAAGACATGACAAAATGATGAAAAAGGGGCTTTTTTTGATACACGTCAACTAAACAGCAATGGCGGCTTGATATACGTCAAGCCGCCATGCTGTCATATTGAGAAATGTGTCATATTTCTTATGTTTCCTTGGATTTCTGATGCTAGATCAGTTCCAGAATCTTGTCGAGAATCTTTTCTACGGTAGAAGAATCGGTTGCTTCATCGAGTTTCTGGTTGATTTTCTCTTCCAGTTTCTTGCTCACTTTGTCGGCAGCCTGATCCATGGCTTGGTTTGCCTTGTCTTCCAGTTTCTTCTGAACGGAAGCGCCCAGTCCGTCTTCTTCTGAACCATCGCTGCTATTATCGCTTACCGAAGGGGATTCATCGGTTGATGAGCTGGTGGTTTCTTCTATCTGCAGATTGTCGGCACCTTCCAGCGCCTTCACCATATCATCAGCATTCATCGTGTAAACGCTGCCAAGGATTCCGAAACTGACGGTGTGCTGCTTGCCATTAAACTCTACGGTACCCTTAGAACATACGATATAGTTGTGGTATTCGAAGAGCTGGTTCATCACTTCATCAATAGCGCTGCCCGCCATCATCTTGGCAATGGAACGGATGCTTTGGGTGAAGAAGTTGTTGTCGCTGCTTTCTGTTGCCTTGTCAATGGCCTTGGCAGCCTCGGTCTTTACCTTTTCTTTATGGGCATCAGGTCCCGGATTGGTTATGGCGAAAACCAGGAAGAGAAGTACGATAAGACCTAAGATGATCTTCCAGAGGGTCTTACTCGATTTTTTCTTTTCCGGTTCCTGTCTGTAGCCCTGGTTCATGGCAGCGCCGTGCTGAAAGCCTTGCTGGTAAGCCTCCTGCTGTGCCTGCTGGAAACTTTGCTGGTTTGCAGCCTGAAAGTTTGCTGCTTCTGTCCCGTTGTTGCCGGCTGCATCTGCTGATGTTTCTTCTGCATCTTCTTTGTTGGCAGCATTAGCCTTGATTGCTTCTACAGTTTCTAGAACTGTCTTCAGTTCTGCTATTTTCCAAGCAGGAGTCCAGTCTTTCATGCCTTGTGCCCAAACAAGGGTTTCGGGTGTGATAGCCTTCTGGACGAGTTGCTCCTGGCTGAATGGACCCGCTTGCTGTCCGTTATTCTCAATGATAAAATATTCCATCATGTATTCTTTTATATAATCTTTTTCTTAAAAGCCAATAAGGAGTTTCTTTCACTCTTCATTGCTTATTAGTGTGTAGCCTTCCACCAACCGGTTTTCTCTCTGCCCTTGATAGCTACGCTGTGCTGGCTAGGGTCGGAGATAGAAAGACCGCAATAATTTTTCACTTTAAAGGTTGCACCTCTATAACTCATTAACGCTGTATAAGCCTGTTCGGTATGAGCAGCAGCTTTGATAGTGAGTTTCATCTGTGAATTAAATTTATCTTTCAGAGAGCCGCTTGGAACGAGACTATCTACGTATACGCTCATGTCGTAGAAGAGGTTGGGAGAGAAACCGTCCAAAGGCTGTATGGAATCGAGCGGAACGGATGATGAGAGGGTATATTTGCTATTGATTTCTTTCATCACACTGGCTAGCTTTTCCATCTGTCTGCAGTCGATGGCTGCCATGTTGCAATATGGGTTTCTATCATTCTTATAGAAATTGACAACTCCGTTGACAAATCCAGAATAGTTAGGTGCTGAACTGTTGAGGTAACTCCATGCGGTTTTGTATGGAACGCCGGCTCCCATTATTTCGCTACTTGAACTAATCATGAAATTAGTGACGTCTTTCAGTTCGTATGCAGTCTCTACATTGCCCATATAGCATGCATCGAAGAGGATGTACTGCATCTTGGTGCCGCTGAGTTTGATGCCTTCGGCTAGGGTAGGAATGTCGAGAGCGTTTTCTTCTAAACTCACACTTCCGAAGAAACGGGTGACAGGTTTGTTGGGATCGGGACCATACTGTATTCCGCTGAAATTGCCGGTAGCGGTAGGGTAGCTGGTTCTTCCTTTCTGAGCAAAACCGGCATTAGGTCTTGCCATATAAGGATAGTTTACCCAATCGCTGTTGTAGGTCCATCCGCAGCCATGAGCTCCGATGATGAGCGAATAATTCAGGGCTTCAGCACGGCGTTTCACCTCATTCAGAATCTCTGCAAATCCTTCAGCTGTAGTATATGTAGCTTCATCGTATGTCTTCAACGTGTCGCGAATGACGGTTTTCGTATTGCCGTCATATTGAAGATCTATAAGATAGCTCTTCCTGTAATTCTGGCTTATGAAAACCATTACACGCGAATTATTCAAGCCTTTCTTGGCAACAATACCTTCGCAGATACTGTCAACGTTGTTTTCCAAAAAACTTGTGAGACCGGAAGTGTTGGTTCCACCCGTCCAAGGATAGAAGACGAAGATAGTCTGCTTGTTGACGCTTTCTACATCAATAGCTTCATCACCGCAACTGGTGAAAGTTGTAGCAAGAGATAGCGTACATATAAATAAGGTGAAAAGCTTCTTGATCATAATTAAAAATGTTGAATGTTGAATGTTGAGTTGCAATCTTGCTAACGAATCAGCTTGACTAATTCAACATTCTACACTCAACATTCAACATTAAATATAATACTATTATTTCTTCTTGAGTTCCTCGATGGTTGCCTTGAGGGCAGCAATCTTCTCAACAGAGTCGCTCTCCTTCTTGCGCTCCAGGGCTACTACCTTTTCAGGAGCGTGAGCTACGAAGTTCTCGTTGCTGAGCTTCTTGCGTACGCCCATCAGGAAGCCTTCCAGGTGCTTGAGCTGAGCCTCTGCCTTCTCAATCTCGGCAGCTACGTCGATGAGGTCGCCCAATGGAACGGCAAACTCGTCGGTGCCTACCATGAAGCTTGATGCATCGGCACTCTTCTCGGCAATAACCTCAATCTTATCAAGGTTCGCCATCTTCAGCGTTACGTCGTTGTAAGCCTCGAAATCGTTCTTGCCTACTACCTGCAGAGACAACTGCTCCTTCTGAGCAATGTTCTTCTGGTTGCGAACGGTACGAACACCGGCGATAATCTGCTTCACTGCCTCAATGTCGGCTGCCAACTTCTGCTCCTCGGCTGTAGGTGCAGGAATCTCCAGCTTCTCGCGCATGATGCTCTCGCCATCCTTGCGGTCGTAGATGTGCTGCCACAGCTCCTCGGTGATGAATGGCATGAATGGATGCAACATCTTCAGAAGGGCATCGAAGAAACGGAGGGTAGCATCGTAGCTCTTCTGGTCGATAGGCTGGCCGTAAGCTGGCTTCACCATCTCCAGGTACCAAGATGAGAACTCATCCCAGAACAGCTTATATACAGTCATCAATGCCTCAGAGATACGGTAGTCCTTAAACTGCTTCTGCATCTCCTCGTTCACCTCCTTGAGCTTGGCGTCAAACCACTTCACGGCGATTTCTGCACTCTTAGGTTGCTCGATATCTGCAGTCTCCCAACCCTTGACGAGGCGGAAGGCATTCCAGATCTTATTGTTGAAGTTACGTCCCTGCTCGCAAAGGCTCTCGTCGAAGAGGATGTCGTTGCCCGCTGGAGCACTGAGCATCATACCCATACGAACACCATCGGCACCAAACTTGTCAATCAGATCCAGTGGGTCTGGTGAGTTACCGAGACTCTTGCTCATCTTGCGGCCGAGCTTATCGCGAACGATACCTGTGAAATATACGTGCTTGAATGGCATCTTGCCACGATATTCGTAGCCAGCCATGATCATACGTGCTACCCAGAAGAAGATGATATCCGGACCAGTTACGAGGTCGGAAGTAGGGTAGTAGTAGTTAATCTCCTCGTTGTCAGGATGCTCGATACCATCAAACAGAGAGATAGGCCACAGCCATGAAGAGAACCAGGTGTCGAGGCAGTCGCTCTCCTGCTCAAGATCCTCAGCCTTGATGCTGGCATTCTTCTCCTGAGCGAGTTTCAGCGCCTCCTCTGCAGTCTCAGCTACCACGAAATCCTTCTTGCCGGCATTGTCGAAGTAGTAAGCTGGGATGCGGTGACCCCACCAGAGCTGACGGCTGATACACCAGTCCTTGATGTTCTCCAACCAGTGGCGATAGGTGTTCTTGTACTTCTTAGGATAGAACTCGATGTCATCGTCCATCACTGGAGGGAGGGCGATGTCGGCAAAGTGCTGCATCTTGAGGAACCATTGTGTAGAGAGCTTTGGCTCGATAGGCACATTGGTACGCTCAGAGAAGCCCACCTTATTATTATAGTCCTCAATCTTCTCCATCAGACCGGCGTTCTGAAGGTCGATGGAAATCTGCTTGCGCACGTCCATGCGGTCCATACCTACATAGAGACCTGCTGCCTCGCTGATGGTACCATTGTCGTTGAAGATGTCGATGGTTTCCAAACCATGCTTCAAACCGAGGGCGTGGTCGTTGATATCGTGAGCTGGAGTTACCTTCAGGCAACCGGTACCGAACTCGATATCTACGTATGTATCCTCAATGACAGGAATCTCGCGGTTTACGAGAGGCACGATCACGTGCTTGCCCTTCAGCCAGGTATTCTTCTTATCCTCAGGGTTGATACACATGGCAGAGTCGCCCATGATGGTCTCAGGACGGGTGGTAGCTACTACTGCATAGTAACCCTTTTCGTCCTTGTGTATCACGTTCTCCTCATCAACCTGCTGGCAGTCCTGCTCAACTACATAATACTTCAGATGGTAGAGCTTAGAGTGCTCATCCTTGTAGATTACCTCCTCGTCAGAGAGCGCAGTCTGAGCCTTAGGGTCCCAGTTAACCATGCGCACGCCACGATAGATGAGACCTTTCTTGTAAAGATCGCAGAATACGTGGATAACGGCACGAGAGCGGGTCTCGTCCATGGTGAAGGCAGTGCGGTCCCAGTCGCAGCTGGCACCGAGTTTGCGGAGCTGCTTGAGGATGATGCCACCATGCTCGTGAGTCCAGTCCCAAGCATGCTTGAGGAACTCCTCGCGGGTAAGGTCAGTCTTCTTGATGCCCTGCTGAGCGAGGCGGTTTACAACCTTTGCCTCGGTAGCGATACTGGCATGGTCGGTACCTGGTACCCAGCATGCGTTCTTGCCCTCCATGCGTGCACGGCGAACGAGAATGTCCTGGATAGTATTGTTGAGCATGTGTCCCATGTGGAGCACACCCGTTACGTTTGGTGGAGGGATAACCACTGTATAAGGTTCACGACCATCTGGCTTAGAGCTGAAAAGCTTGTTGTCGAGCCAGTACTGATACCATTTACTTTCCACTGCTTGTGGATCGTATTTACTTGCTAATTCCATTGTTTATATCTAATTTTTATTCTTTTTCTGTCTTTTTCTTTAAAAAACGGTGCAAAGATACGAATTTTTGGGCGAAAAACATTATCTTTGCATCAAAATTATTAATTTTTGCACAAAATGATGGTTAGTAATGCAGTAAAAGAAGTAACGGAACAAGATAGGAGAAAAATGCTAGCCAGTTTTCTCTATGATGTGGCGAAGCTGATGTTTGGCAGCGTTGCTGTGGGAGGATTGTCGCCTCTGATAATTGGAGGTGATTTCGGTTGGCTTAATATAGTGTGTTTTTTTGTTGGTTCAATATGCGGGTTCTTACTTGCCTATAGTGCCAATGATTTGTTGAGGTATAAAAAGTAATAGTTATGGAAGCATATTTGTTTTTTAATGTAATGATGTTTGTGTTTGCATTGTCTTTCGCCATTTTCCTCAATACGAAGGCAGGCAAGAAATGGAAAGACAATCTTTAAAATGAGAAGTTACAATCATGCATACGAAAGAAGAGAAAATGGCGGCATTCAGTCGCTTGCTGGATGTGCAGGACCGTTTGCGCCTGCAATGTCCATGGGATAAAAAGCAGACATTTGAGAGCCTTCGTCCGAATACGATTGAGGAGACTTTCGAACTTTGTGATGCTTTGATGAAGCGCGATTACAAAGATATCAAGAAGGAGTTGGGCGATGTGTTGGAGCACGTGATGTTCTATAGTATCATCGGCAGAGAAGACGGCGAGTTCGATATCTGTGATGTCTGCAATCAGGAGGCAGATAAACTGATGTTCCGCCATCCTTTCATCAACTGGAAGGAGGAAGGAAATTGGACGGTTTCGAATCCTGATATGTATATCAATGATGAAGGACAGGTTGTCTATAAGGAGTCAGACGCAGGGAATGGAGAAGCTGGAACTGCCAGCTCGGAAGAAACCTTGGCTCTTGGCGCCAGCAAGCCGAAAACTGCTACTTCTGTTGAGAAAACCTGGGAACAGATTAAGCAGCAGGAGAAGGATGGAAATGAACGGGTGTTGAGCGGTGTCCCAAATTCTCTTCCGGCTCTTATCAAGGCTTATCGCATTCAGGATAAGGCTAGAAATGTAGGCTTTGACTGGAAAGAAAAAGAAGATGTGTGGGAAAAGGTACAGGAGGAACTGGAAGAACTCAAGGTGGAACTGGCTAAAGGTGATAAGGAAAATTCTACCCAGGAATTGGGCGATTTCCTCTTCTCTGTCATCAATGCTGCACGTCTCTATAAACTCAATCCGGATAATGCGCTGGAGAAAACCAACCAGAAGTTTATCCGCCGTTTCAACTATGTGGAAGATCATAGTTTGAAGCAAGGTAAAAACTTAAAAGATATGAGTTTAGAAGAAATGGATAAACTATGGGATGAAGCAAAACTTCAGGAGAAAAAGAAAGATAAATAATGGTGAATCGGATTATCTTATCGACTCATCAACATAATAATAAAAACTAAAGAGTTATGAAGAAATTAGTTTATGTAACAATAGCTTTGGTGGCGCTTTTCGCTGCCAACAGTTGTAAGAACAAAAATAATGTTCCTGTTATCAGTACAACCGATTCTGTAGAGGTAGAGGATGCGATGAACGATTCTACCATCTATGGTGTATGCGGTGAGGGAACCTCTATGCATAACCTGGAGCTGATTTCTGATGGTGGTGACACCCTTTCGGTGTTTATTGACGATGAGAATCCTGATGTTGTTCAGGGAGGATTGCTGGCTGGCGACCGTATTGCTCTTATCGGTTATAAAGCTGAGGATGGAGAGATGATGGCCCAGAAGATTATCAACCTGACTTCCCTCTTGGGCAAATGGACTTCTCTGGATAAGAATTTTGACATCTTGGAAGGTGGAGAAGTGAAGAACAATGTGAAAGCAGAAACTAATCCCTGGACCAGCTGGAAGATACTCAATGGTAAACTCTTGCTGAATAAGGATACTTTCGCTATTGACAAGTTGGGTTCTGACAGTCTTATGTTGGAGAATACTCAGGGTATCTTTGTTTTCAAGCGTCAAGAGTAAGGTTATCCATGTTGAACCTGTAATTTATGATTTAGTTTTGGAACCATTTAAAGTACATATTTTGGGGTGTGGCAGTGCTTTGCCCACCCTTAAGCATAGTGCCTCGGCTCAGATTATTGAGATGCGGGGCAAATGCTTTATGATGGATTGTGGAGAGGGTGCCCAGATGCAGTTCCGTCGCACTCATGTTCACTTTGCTAAGATAAATGCTATCTTTATTTCGCATCTTCATGGTGACCATTGCTTTGGCTTGCTGGGACTTCTTTCTACCTTAGGTATGCTGGGTAGAACGGCTAAGTTAAAGATATATGCGCCAGAAAGTTACGGAGATTTGTTTAAGCGTCAGATTGATTTCTTTATGCAGGGAATGGAATATGAAATCGAATTTGTTCCTGTAGATACCGAAAAGGCGCAAGTAGTTTATGAAGATCATTCTGTAACCGTAGAAACCATTCCTCTCCAGCATCGTGTGCCTTGTTGTGGTTACATCTTCAGAGAGAAACCGACACTACCTCATATCCGTCGTGATATGATAGATTATTACGAGATTCCTGTAAGCCAGATCAACAACATCAAGAATGGAGCTGACTGGACTACGAAGGAGGGTGATGTAATACCTAATGCCAGATTGGTAATGCCTGCCGTTTCTCCACGCAGTTATGCTTATTGCAGTGATACCCGGTTTGTTCCGAACTTGGCAGAAAAGGTAAAGGGGGTTACGGTGCTTTATCATGAGAGCACCTATACTTCGGAGAATGAGGACAGGGCTAAACTCTATTATCACTGCACTGCTCGACAGGCTGCAACTATAGCCAGAAATGCGGGTGTAGGCAAACTTCTTCTGGGGCATTATAGTGCACGATATAATAATGAAGAGGTATTGTTGAATGAAGCTAAAGAGGTGTTTGCGGAAAGTTATCTTACTCAGGAAGGTAAAGTGTTCTCTATAGAATAATGTAGAAATATAAAAAAAATGCCTTGCATCAAAAAAAAAGTTCGTTTTTGATGCAAGGTTTTCTCTTTATATCGTTTAATTATTAAAAAGGATTTGAAATTGGAATCGGAAAAGGAACTCTTAAACGACATCAATAGCGGCAGTCGGGCAGCAATGCACAGATTGTATGAACGCTATGTGGGGTATGCCATGGCCGTAGCGCTGAGGTATGTCCCTGTACGCGATGATGCTGAGGATGTAGTGCAAGATAGTTTTATAAAAGTCTTTTCCGGCATTTCAAAATTTGAATATCGGGGTGAGGGCGCTCTTCAGGCTTGGCTCTTGCGGATAGTGACAAATGAAGCTGTCAACTTTGTAAGGCAGCAAAAACGCTTCACTATTGTGGACGAAGTTCCCGATGAAATTGAGGATGAAGAGCCTGAAGTAGAAAGAGTTCCGCCTGCAGAACTGACAAGAATGATAGGAGAATTGCCTGATGGGTACAGACTGGTTCTTAACATGTTTGTTTTTGAACAGAAAAGCCATAAAGAAATTGCACAGCTGTTAGGCATTAAAGAAAGTAGTTCTGCTTCACAATATTTGCGGGCGAAAAAGCTGTTGGGCAAAAAGGTGAAAGATTATCTGAGCCAGGCAGATTGTAGTAATAATAAAGAGTTGAATCATATAAACGAGAAAAGTAATGAGTAACGATTGGACAAATAAACTTCGAGATCAGTTGGCAGACTACCAAGAGCCTGTCTGCCACGACTTGTGGGCTGGGATAGAACAATCGCTTGCTCAGTCTACAAAGGTTGGTGATGAGGAAAATGATGTAAAAAAGACACCACAGGCTCGTTATGTTGTCTTGAAAAGATGGTCAGTAGCTGCAGCGATTGCTTTATTGGGAGTAGGAGGCAGTTATGTTTATCTGCATGATGATGAACCGGGACAGGCAAACTTGCTTGCTGAAAACAATGCATCTGCACATCAGGTGAATCGCCATTCATCGGAGCGTCAATTGAACCATAGTAAATCTTCTGTCTCTTTCCAGGAGAGGACTGTTGCTGCAGATAATGAAGTAATGCTTGCAGCAGAGGTAGAAATGCCAGAACAGTCTGTTAATGCAGAGGTAAATGGTCGGGAATTATCAGTTTTGCAAAAGCAAAATGAGGATTCTGAAAGACAGATGGCCGTTTCTTCTAATCATGCAACCAAGCCGTTGGAAGCAGATGGTGGGCAGAAGCTTTATGCAGGCAGGGCGCAGGATGGTCATTTTGAACGCAGTTATAAGGACAAGTATGAACAGAACTGGACCATGAACCTGTATGCAGAGAATGTAAGTCTGGGCTCTGGCAGTGATGGAATGTCAAACGGCATGTATGCGTCTTCAGATCCTCTTGCTGGTGGCGGCTTTGCTGATCATGGTGTTTTCCTGGCTGCTGCTTCTCCTTTAAGATATGCAATACCGAAATATGTTGAAGCGAAACATCATGCTCCTTTGGCTATAGGTGCTCAGGTTGGTATCGGACTTGCGCCTCGTTTGTCTTTGAGTACCGGTGTCGTTTATACGCGTGTTGCTTCTGATTTCAAATCTTATGGTGTTTCAGAATTTGATACACATCAGGTTTTGCATTATGTGGGTGTTCCACTTGGTTTAAACTATGAGGTTTGGAGCACGGGAGGCTTTCATGCGTACGTAATGGCGGGTGGAGAAGCCGATTTCAACGTAAAGAATGATACAAAGGTTTCTGGTCAAAAAGAGGACGTGAAGCGTGATGGCGTTCAGTTCTCGGGTAAGGCTTCGCTTGGTGCACAGTATGATGTTACGCCACAAGTAGGCTTCTATATTGAACCAGGTGCAAAATATTATTTTGATAATGGCAGCGAAATAGAAAATACGTTTAAAGATAAGAAGTGGAATTTTAATCTCCAGTTCGGACTTCGTATTAATCTGAAATAGTGTTTGAGTCCAATTATTAATAAATATATGTACGAACTACATTTCATTTTATAACATTACATACGAGAAAAGGAAAGGGCAGTCTGCGTGATGCATGGCTGCCCTTTTATTGTTTCCCGTTTTTCTTATTTATTCAATAATTTCTCGCTCATATTGAGAGCGGCCTTTCTACCGTCTCCCATGGCAAGAATTACTGTGGCTCCTCCTCGTACGATATCGCCGCCAGCGTAGATTTCTTCGATGGAACTCTGCATCTGGTCGTTTACGGCAATGGTGTTCTTCCGGCCGAGTTCCAAGCCTTCGATACTCTGAGGAACGAGTGGATTAGGACTTACACCTACAGCAACAATTACCTGGTCGCACTCCAGCGTGATGGTCTCGCCTGTAGCTTCCGGACGGCGACGGCCGCTGGCATCAGGTTCGCCAAGCTTCATCACATCGAGAACTACAGCCTTTACTGCGCCCTTCTCATCTGCCTCATATTCTTTAGGATTGTGCAATGTAAAGAAGTTGATTCCTTCTTCCTTGGCATGCTTCACCTCTTCGAGTCGGGCAGGCATTTCAGCCTCCGAACGGCGATATACCAAGGTTACGTCTGCTCCGAGTCGTTTTGCAGTACGGCAACTGTCCATAGCTGTGTTACCGCCGCCTACAACCACCACCTTCTTGCCTAAGTTGATAGGGGTATCGCTATGAGGATTGGCTGCATCCATCAGGTTTACACGTGTAAGATATTCGTTAGAAGACATGATGTTCAAGGCATTCTCTCCAGGAATATTCATGAAGTTTGGCAGACCCGCACCTGAACCGACAAAGATTCCCTTGAATCCTTGTTCTTCCAGATCTTTTACGGAAATGGTCTTGCCAACGATGCAGTCTGTAATGAACTTTACGCCCATCTTCTGAAGATTTTCAATCTCTACATCCACGATAGCATTAGGCAAACGGAATTCCGGAATACCATATTTCAATACACCGCCAATCTCGTGAAGCGCTTCGAAAACAGTAACATCGAATCCCTTCTTTGCCATATCGCCTGCAAAACTCAATCCGGAAGGTCCTGAACCGACTACAGCTACCTTGATGCCATTAGCCTCATCGCACTTTGGTACAGAGATGTTTCCACTCTGGCGTTCGTAATCGGCAGCAAAACGCTCCAGGTATCCGATAGCTACAGCAGGCTCGTTCATCTTGAGATGTACGCACTTGCTTTCGCATTGCTTTTCCTGTGGACAAACTCGTCCGCAAACGGCAGGTAGGGCAGAGGTGTTCTTTAAAACCTTGGCTGCGGCAAGGAACTGGCCCCGCTCAATGTTCTTGATGAATGAAGGAATGTTGATGCTTACCGGACAACCTTCCATGCAGGTAGGTTTAGGACAGTCGAGACAGCGTTTGGCTTCGGTCAAAGCCATTTCCTTGGTCAAACCGATATTTACCTCTTCCGTACGGGTTGTGGCACGATAAAGAGGGTCTAGTTCTGGCATCTTTACGCGCTCTATAGCTGTGCGTTCTTTTGCTTTCATCGAAGCGCGTAACTCCTTGCGCCACTCCGCGTTGCGGTCTGTCAACTCTTCGATGCTCGCATCTGTAGGTTCTACGTCCATGGTTACATCCGTAGTTTCTTTCTTCTTTCCTGCGTCTACAGTTGCAAGGTGCTCTTCGAAGTGTTCCATCTCTTCGCGTTCAACATCCTTGAAAGTGCCCATGCGCTTGAACATCTCGTCCCAATCTACCAGAGCGCCGTCAAACTCAGGACCGTCGATGCAGACAAACTTGGTCTTTCCACCGATGGTCAGGCGGCAGGCACCGCACATACCGGTTCCATCCACCATGATTGTATTGAGTGAAACGTCTGTGGAAAGATTGTATTTCTGGGTCAGGAGACAGCAGAACTTCATCATGATAGGAGGACCGATGGCGAAAACCTTATCGATATGCTCCTGATTGATAAACTTCTCGATTCCTACAGTTACAACACCCTTCTCGCCGTAACTTCCGTCATCGGTCATGATGATGAGTTCATCGCTAGATGCACGCACTTCATCTTCCATAATCACGAGTTCTTTGTTTCTACCCGCGATTACAGAAAGAACTCTGTTTCCTGCGGCTTTCAGTGCCTTGATGATAGGGAGCATAGGAGCTACACCTACGCCACCTCCGGCACAAATGACTGTTCCGAAGTTCTCGATATGTGTAGGATTTCCAAGTGGTCCCACCACATCGTGAATCTCATCACCTTCATTTAGGGCGCAGAGTTTGGTAGATGAAAGACCTACCTTCTGCACAACGAGCGTGATGGTTCCTTTCTCAATGTCAGCATCAGCGATGGTCAGCGGCATACGCTCGCTGTTGTTGTCTACACGGATGATAACAAAGTTACCTGCCTTTCGGCTCTTGGCAATAAGTGGTGCTTCTACATCGAAGCGGAATACTTTTTCTGAGTATTGTACTTTCTTGATAATCTTGTTCATGGGCTATTAAATTTCTTAATGCTGATAAATTAATTTTTCTGGTTAGCTGTTTAGAGTTTGCTTCATGGTACATAAAATGCAAAAGGATAACATCGGCTACCTTTGTGGCAGTCGAAGTTATCCTCGTACAATATATGTTATTTTTGTTTTTCGAATGTTTTGTATAATCGAGAAAAACAGAAAGTCTTACCGATACTTCAAATTAATCGAAATTTTTGTCATCAAGCATCTCGAAACCGCAGTATGGAACCAATACCTTAGGTACGCGGATTCCTTCTGGGGTCTGATTGTTCTCCAAGATGGTTGCTACGATACGTGGCAAGGCAAGTGCTGAACCATTCAATGTGTGGCAAAGTTCAATCTTCTTGTCATCTGTATGGCGATAGCGACAGTGGAGACGGTTAGCCTGATAGCTCTCGAAGTTAGATACTGATGAAACTTCCAACCAGCGACCCTGTGCAGCACTCCATGTCTCAAAGTCGTAGCAGATAGAAGAGGTGAAACTCATATCACCACCGCAGAGACGGAGGATATGGTATGGCAATTCCAACTTCTTCAAAAGACCTTCAACATGGTCGAGCATCTCGTTCAAACTCTCGTAAGAGTGACCTGGCTTATCGATGCGAACAATCTCTACCTTGTCAAACTGATGCAAGCGGTTCAAACCGCGAACGTCCTTACCATAGCTACCTGCTTCACGACGGAAACAAGCTGAGTAAGCACAACGCTTGATAGGGAGATCTTTCTCATCGAGAATAACATCGCGGAAGATGTTGGTTACAGGAACCTCAGCAGTAGGGATGAGGAAGAGATTATCCAAATTAGCATGATACATCTGACCTTCCTTGTCTGGCAACTGACCGGTACCACGACCAGAGTCCTCGTTTACTACGTAAGGAGGCTGAATCTCCAGATATCCGCTCTTGCGAGCCTCATCGAGGAAGAATGCCTCAAGCGCACGCTGGAAGCGAGCCATCTTGCCGATATATACAGGGAAACCTGCGCCAGTAATCTTAACGCCGAGGTCGAAGTCAACAAGATTGTATTTCTTCAAGAGATCCCAATGGCAGAGAGCATCCTCACCGAGGTTTGGCTTTTCGCCGCCTTCTTTCACAACAACGTTGTCGGCTGCGTCCTTACCTTCAGGAACCTGCTCGCAAGGAATGTTAGGAATTTCGAGCAACTGGTTGGTCATATCGTTCTGCGCTTTCTCCATGATCTCTTCAAGAGCCTTGGCGTCTGCCTTGAGCATAGCTACCTGAGCCTTTGCGCTCTCAGCTTCCTCTTTCTTACCTTCCTTCATAAGGGCACCAATCTGCTTAGCAAACTGGTTAGCCTGCTGCTTGTTGTTATCCAACTTCTGCTGAGCTTCACGACGAATCTTGTCGTACTCCAAAACTTTCTCTACGGCCTCACGAGCATTTGGAAAATGCTTCTTTTCGAGTCCCTTAACTACACGTTCAGTTTCCTCACTGATAAGTTTAAGTGTAAGCATAAAATGTCTTTTAATTAAATAATTTACTATTTGTAGGCAAAAGTACAAAAAATATTTGTGATAGCGTAAAAAAATGCTGACTTTTTTGCAGGGAAGGGTAGAATTAAAGTTTTTTTGTGGTTTTACAGGGTTAAGGAGCTTAGAAAGGGGTGTGGTGTAAGCTTCTTAGAATATAGATAAGGCACGGATTACACGGACTTATGGCGCTAATATAAGTAAAACGATTATCATCTCTCATAAAAAATCCGTGTAATCCGTGCCTAAAAACTTATATAAACGAAGAAAGCCTGCTCTAGGTATGAGCAGGCTTCTATGTTGTTTGTTTGGAATAGTTTTTTCTAAAACTTTAAAAATTAAGCGTCAGCTTTTTTGGTCTTCTCAGCGTAAACCTCTGGAGAGAGAACAGAAACTGTACTCTTGTCCTTGCGGCCCTTGTGGAAGTAAACGATACCATCTGCCAAAGCATACAATGTATCATCCTTACCCTGAGCTACGTTCTCACCTGGGAAGTGCTTGTTACCACGCTGGCGAACGATGATGTTACCTGCGATGATGCTCTGACCACCCCAGATCTTAACGCCTAATCTTTGTGAAGCTGATTCACGGCCGTTCTTAGAACTACCAACACCTTTCTTATGTGCCATTTTCTAATTCCTCCTAATTTTAAGCGATTACAGATTTGATTGATACCTCAGTGAACTGTGCACGGTGACCGTTCTTCTTGCGATAGTCCTTGCGGCGCTTCATCTTGAAGACGATAACCTTGTCACCCTTTACGAGTGGGTTCACTACTTCTACTACTACTTTTGCACCCTCTACAGCTGGTGCACCGACAGTGATTGAGCCGTCTTTGTCAACGAGCAAAACCTTGTCGAACTCAACAGTCTGACCTGCCTCAACATCCTTGATGTGATGTACGAAGAGCTTCTTGCCCTCCTCAGCCTTGAACTGCTGACCGTTAATTTCTACAATTGCGTACATTAAATTAATTATATAAACGGGTTTCTTCGGGAGGCGTCCTGCATTGTGCCGGATCTTCTTTGAGCCCCTTCGAACTAAACTTTTCTGTAACATTTGCCCAATCCATGAGCATTCGGGGTGCAAAATTACAAATTATCTTTGATATGAACAAAAAGTTGAGGAAAGAAAGATGCTTTTTTAGAAAGATTTAACAGAAAAGTCTGTTTTTTATAAGAATACCGATTATTTGCTACCGGATAAGGGACTCGTGAATAGTATAATGTTCTTTATTGGGTTCAATAATATACTTCCTTAGGTTCAATGATATGTCTCCTCTGGCTCAATGATATGTCTTCTCTGGTTCAAGGATATGTCTCCTTAGGTTTAAGGATACGACTTCTCTGGTTCAAGAAGATACCTTCGTTAAAGTTATGACTAGTGTCAGCAGCTCTGCTGAGCCTAGTCAGCACGTCTGCTCACTATAGTCGGCAGGTCTGCTCACTGCAGTCAGCAAGCCTTCCGAATCAAGTGATACTACCTTTTAATAGTATACTTCCTTCTTGGGAACAATATACGCTATTTGCTATTTAATAGGGGGAGGTGTATAAAAAGAAAAAAGCGATGACCTTCACAGGCTACCGCTCCAAATCTTCAATAGGTATTAGTTTCCATTAAGGTAAAAAGATTGTTTTCAGGATAACTGGTTGCAAAGGTACATGATATTTTTCAATTAACCAAATATTTATTTGATTATTTTTATTGCAACTCTGCTGTGTGGGCACACATACGCAATATTTAACTTATGTTAGGAATAAAAACTGTGCAATCGTTTGCGAAGTTTGCTTCTTTTACTTTTGTTTAGACATCTTTATAAGTATAAAGAGAAGAGCTATTTTATAAGTGTAAAGAGAAGAACTATCGGATGTTTTAGTGAGGAAGAGAAAATAAAAACAGGTTGACGCTGTTGCGCCAACCTGTTCATGAAAAATACTATTATCTTGTTCTATCTGTTCAAATCAGGAGAGAAAAGCGATTTACTTCTGTTTCTTGATTTTCTCTACGTAAGCATCAATTACAGCTACTGCTGTGATGTTTACGATATCCTGTACACTGCTCTCTGAGTCAGTGAAGTGGATAGGCTTGTTCAATCCCATCTGGATAGGGCCGATAATCTCAGCTTCAGGATTCAAGCCCTGGAGAAGTTTGTATGCACCATTGGCACTACTCAAGTTAGGGAACACCAAAGTGTTAACGTCTTTGCCCTTGAGGCGGGAGAATGGATACTTCTCGTCGCGCAGATCCTTGTTGAGTGCATAGTTTACCTGCATCTCACCATCGATGGCAAGTTCAGGGAACTCCTTCTGCATCTCAGCAACGGCTTTCTTTACCTTAACTGGTGAGCCGATATTGTCTGTACCGAAGTTTGAGTAGCTTAACATGGCCATAACCGGCTCTTCGTTGAAGAATTTTACTGTACCTGCAGACAGCTTGGCAACATCGATCAGCACATCTTCGTCTGGGTGACGGTTGATGAGCGTATCGGCGATATAATAAATACCCTTCTGTGTGTTAAGAATGTGCATGGTACCGAAAGTCTTGTATGACTCACGGATTCCAATTACATCTTTTGCCACCTTAATAGTATTGCTGTACTTTGTGTAAAGACCAGTGATGAATGCGTCAGCATCACCCTGTTCTACCATTGACATACCGAAGTAGTTGCGCTCGTACATTTTATCATAAGCTTCCTCGAAACTGTAGCCCTCGCGAGCACGCTTCTCTGCCAGATGCTTGGCAAACTTAGCACGGCGGCCCTGTTCGTTATCGGCACGCATATCTACAATCTCAATATCTGAAAGGTCAAGCTTCAAACGGCTAGCTACACGGTTCAAGCGGTCTGGGTTGCCCAACAGGATTGGCTGGCAGATTCCCTCTTGCTTTGCCTGGACTGCAGCCTTCAGCATAGTTGGGTTGCCACCTTCTGCGAATACTACACGCTGTGGATGAAGGCGCGCTGTATCGTGGAGCTTGCGGGTCAATTTGGTCTCCTGACCAAGCAACTGGCGTAAATCCTGCTTGTACTTCTCCCAGTCTGTGATAGGGGTGCGAGCCACACCACTTTCCATTGCAGCCTTGGCTACGGCAGCAGAAACTTCTGTAATCAAACGTGGATCTACAGGTTTCGGAATGAAGTATTTAGGACCGAATGTAAGGTCGTTAACGTGGTAAACATCGTTTACTACATCAGGAACCGGCTGTTTAGCCAAATCGGCAATTGCATGAACTGCAGCCATCTTCATCTCTTCGTTGATAGCACGGGCATGAACATCAAGTGCGCCACGGAAGATGTATGGGAAACCGATTACATTGTTAATCTGGTTAGGATAATCTGAGCGGCCAGTTGACATCAATACGTCAGGGCGGCTGTCCATAGCGTCCTCGTAGCTGATCTCTGGTACAGGATTAGCGAGAGCGAAAACGATAGGGCTGTCTGCCATAGAGCGGATCATATCCTTGGAGAGCACGTTACCCTTGCTGAGTCCTACGAACACATCGGCGCCTTTCACAGCCTCTTCGAGTGTATGGACATCGCGACGGTCTGTAGCAAAGAGCTTCTTCTGCTCTGTCAGATTTTCGCGGTCGCTGGTGATGACGCCCTTGGAGTCGAGCATAACGATGTTCTTTACCTGTGCACCGAGCGCTACGTAGAGTTTTGTACAGCTGATAGCAGCTGCACCTGCACCATTTACGACAATCTTCACATCGGCAATGTTCTTGCCAGCTACCTCAAGAGCGTTCTTCAAGCCTGCTGCAGAGATGATAGCAGTGCCATGCTGGTCATCGTGCATTACAGGGATATCGAGCGTTCTTTTCAGGCGCTCCTCGATGTAGAAACACTGAGGCGCCTTGATGTCCTCCAAGTTGATTCCACCGAATGTAGGAGCGATTTTCTCAACGGTTTCGCAGAACTTTTCTGGGTCTTTCTCATCGATTTCTATATCGAAGACATCCACACCGCCGTAAATCTTGAAAAGCAATCCCTTACCTTCCATCACTGGCTTTCCGCTCATGGCACCGATATCGCCAAGTCCGAGCACTGCTGTACCATTACTGATAACAGCAACCAGGTTACCCTTGTCAGTATACTTGTATGCATCGTCTGGGTTCTGCTGGATCTCAAGACATGGGAATGCCACACCAGGAGAGTAAGCAAGGCTCAGATCCGTTTGTGTGTGATAAGGTTTTGTTGGCTTAACCTCAATCTTGCCAGGACGGCCAGTCTCGTGATAACTTAAAGCCGCCTCTTTTGTAATTTTTACCATAACAATATATTGGTTTAAAGTTTATTCTTCTTTCATATTCGTGGATTTTTGGCACGAAATTTAAAAGTTTGTGCAAAGGTACAAAAAAACTTAGTAAAAAAGAATGGTTTTTTGATTTTTTTTGTATCTTTGCACAAAAATAGTCTTCAAACAAGTAAAATGGCAGAAATCAATCAATATAGACAAGAACTGAAAGACAGAATCATCTCCTATGCGATGCCTGAATTCTATAAGCGTGGAGTAAAAGCTGTCAAGATGGATGAAATCTCACAGGGGCTTCATGTATCTAAGAGAACTGTGTACGAGATTTTCGGTGACAAAGAAGAATTGTTGCTTGCTGGTATGATGCGTCAGCTAGAAGAAAATCGTTCGAAGTTAGAGAATTTCGCCAAGACCCAAGCGAAGAATGTGATAGATATTATCAGCTATGTCTATAAATTGCAGATGGAGCGCAATGGGATGGTGGGCGTTCTTTTTTATGAGGAGGTTCATAAGATGCCTCGTGTAGTGAAATTCTTCCAGGAAAATCATGCTCATGAACGGGAGGAGAGTGTGCGTTTCTTTGAGGCTGGTGTCAAGGAGGGGCTTTTCCGTAAGGATGTTGACTTCAATGTTGTTATGGACATAGGACATGTAATGATGGAGGAAATCATGCACCATCAGCTCTATCGTGTTCATTCGATGCAGGAGATATACGACAATTATATTTTGTGCCTGATTCGTGGATTCTGTACAGAGCGCGGTTTGGAGCAGCTTGACCGTGCTTTAAAAGAGTAGAAACGTTGGCTTTTATATACAATTATAGTTTTGAAGCGAATGTGTAATTCGTTTTTAAAAAGAAAAAGAGGTTTCGGAGATGCTTTATATAGGCTCACGAAACCTCTTTTTTTAATCTTTGTATAGCCAGTGGAGGAGCAGGTTTATAACTCTTGGATAGAAGCGGAACCAGCGAAACTTAGTAACAGGTTTGCCTCCGAAACCGAGAATGAATTCCCGGTAGAGATTACTCTTAAGCGGAAGTCCAGCGTTCATAAAGTGGAGGTGTTGGGCTTCCAGCTCCTGTGCATCAGAGAGAGCTTGCCAGATGGTCATCGTATCCGGATGCAGATGGATGTAAGTCTTTCTTTTGAATGCAGAAAACCAAAGAAAGACATTGCCTTGGTTGTAGATGCATGTATATCCGCCAATCACTTTGTCCTTATAGGTGATGATGACGTTTCTGGCATTGCTACTTGTACTCAGTTTCTGGAAGAATGTTTCGTCAGGAACAAAACGGCGAAGTTTCAGCCGATAATAATTTTTGAGCAACTGGTGATAACGATGGATGTCTTCGGGTGAAGTTGCCTCTTTACAACTTATTCCCTTTTTCTTCATTTTTTCAATCATAGCAATTTGTTTGTCTGAGAGTCGCTCTTGGGGAAGTTTGCTGTGTAGGGAGTTATGTATCTCTTGCCAGGCAATAGGTACATAGCCCAGCTTTCTGAATTCCCGGTAACCCAGCATCTTTTTGCTCATTCTGGAAAATTCGATGTAAAAGCAGAGTCGTTTGTGTAAGCGGATAGTTATGCTGCGGAGTAACAGTGGGAAAATTGCATTCTGTTCTGCATCGGGTGCATAAAATCCCTCTCCATACGCGTGCGCGTGCGTATATAAATAAGGTGGGAATAAAGATTTGCGGTGATAGAGGATGACGAGCATTTGTCCGACCACTATGTTCTCCTGTGTGGCAACAGCCATAAAAGGGGTTATGCCGGGTGTTTTTTCAAGAATCTGAAAAAGCTCCAAGCTATGAAAAAAGTCGCCTTCCAATAAATGCGGCATTTCTTCCAGTTTACCATATATTTCTACTTCATATTTTCTCACGAAGGCAAAAATAATAAATTTATCATAAAAAAGCAAGAAAAAGGGCTCCTCTATCGTTATTTTTTAGTATTTTTGCATAAAAAGTAGAACTTTAAACAAAATTACGTATGAAAATAGTGTTTATTGGGGCAGGTAATCTTGCTACCAATCTTGCGCTCGAAATATCGCAATCAGAACATCAGATTGTACAAGTTTTCAGTAGAACTTGGAAGTCGGCCTCTCTATTGGCTGAGAAGGTGAATTGTGAGCCTGTTAATGAGATGAGTAAGGTGGTCTGTGATGCAGATTTGTACATAGTTTCAGTCAAGGATGATGCGCTTGAAATGCTTATTCCTGAACTGTGCAAAGGAAGAGAAGATAAGATGTTTGTTCATACAGCTGGTTCCATGCCGATGGATGCCTTTAAAGGTTATGCCTGTCATTATGGCGTATTTTATCCGATGCAGACATTTACGAAAGACAAAAAGGTAGCATTCGAAAATATTCCTATTTTCATTGAGGGATGTGGTGCTTTTGAAACATCTTTCTTGAAGAGGCTGGCAGAACAGATTTCTCGTAGTGTCTATGAATTGGATTCTGATAATCGTAAGTATCTGCACCTGTCAGCTGTTTTTGCTTGTAATTTTGCGAATCATTGTGTAGCTATAGGTCAGCAGATTCTCGAAAAGCATCATATTCCTAGCAGCGTTCTCCGTCCTCTGGTTATGGAAACTATGGACAAGGCTTCTTCGCATTCGGCTGCAGAAGTGCAGACGGGACCGGCTATTCGTGATGATCGGAACGTAATGGAGAAACAAATGCAACTTCTTGAAAAACAGCCAGAACTACAGCAGATTTATGAAATGATGAGCAAAAGCATATTCAACTTCAAGAAATAAAACGGTTGTCGGTTTAAGTTTGCAGTTAGGAATTTAAGTTCTAAAAACAGAAATAAATATGATAAATTACGATTTAAATAAGATAAAAGCAATCATCTTTGATGTTGATGGAGTGCTGTCAAGACAGACCATCACGCTTTCCAGTGCCGGCGAACCTTTGCGTACTGTTAATATCAAAGATGGCTATGCCATTCAGTTGGCTCAGAAGAAAGGTGTTCGTGTCGTTATTCTGACTGGCGGTAATTCACATGCCATACAGGTGCGCTATGAAAATCTTGGTGTAGAGGATATCTTCATGGGGTGTTCTGTAAAGATAAAGACTTATGAGGAGTTCAAGCAGAAATATTCAATTACAGATGAGGAAGTAATATATGTAGGTGATGATATTCCTGATTATGAGATTATGCGTCGTTGCGGATGTCCATGTTGTCCAGCAGATGCATGCTCCGATATTAAAGAAATTTCTACTTATATCTCATCATGTAATGGAGGTGATGGAGTGGGGCGTGATGTTGTTGAACAGGTGCTGAGAGCCAAGGGATTATGGCTTTCGGATGCTAAGGCGTTTGGGTGGTAGAATTTAGTTAATAGTTGAAAGTTGATAGCTTATAGTAGAAAGTTTGCAACTGAATTTTAATCATAAAGTTCAAAGTAATAAGGTTTAAAATAAATGAATTATAAGATCATTTTGGCGAGTAATTCGCCTCGTCGCAAGGAACTTCTGGCAGGTTTGGATATTCCTTTCGAGGTGAAGGTGATTAGTGGTATTGACGAAAGTTATCCTGCCGACCTCGATGCTTATAAGGTCGCAGAATTCATCTGCAAGAAAAAGGCTGAGGCTTATCGTCCGCTTTTGAACGGAAATAATAATGTTGAAGAGTTGGACGAGTCAGAAACTTTGATTCTTACAGCAGATACGGTTGTAATAGCCCCAACAGCTGGCGAACAGAATGACCAGGAAGGAATGGGAGTTATTCTCGGGAAACCTCGTGATGCAGAAGATGCCAGACGAATGCTGAAGATGTTGAGCGGAAAGACACATCATGTAGTTACAGGTGTTTGTCTTACTACCCGGCATAAGCAGCGTTCCTTTTCTGTAACAACAGAAGTAACGTTCAAACCGCTTTCTGATGATGAGATCAGTTATTATATAGATCATTATCAGCCGTTTGACAAAGCTGGTGCCTATGGCATTCAGGAATGGATCGGTTACATAGGTTGTACGGGGTTGAAGGGAAGTTATTTTAATGTGATGGGGCTTCCGGTTCAGCGTATCTATGAGGAATTGAGGCAAATTTAGATTTTTTAAAATTAAATATTGTTCTATGTCGTAGATAATGAGTATCTTTGTGCGTTTTATGTAACTAACAAGGATTATGAGTGAAGAAATTTTAGCAAAAGCTCATGAGGTTTTGGACAATTATATGGAGAGCAATCATCACCGACGCACTCCGGAGCGTTCCACTATCCTCGACACCATTTATTCTATGGGAGAGCATTTCTCGATAGAAGATTTGGGCAGAGAGCTACTGAAAAAGAATTTTCGCGTAAGCAGGGCTACGCTTTATAACACACTGCATCTGTTCCTGGAACTAAGGCTTGTGATAAAGCACAGTCTGGCAGACGGCACCAAGTATGAGGCCAGTTATAGCGAGGACAATCATGTGCATCAGGTTTGCACGATTTGTGGCAAGGTAACCGAAATTGTAGCACCGCAGGTTACGGCTGCTGTGAAGGATATCAGGATGCAGCGCTTTCGTAAAGATGCTTATGCTCTTTACATCTATGGTGTATGCAGTGGCTGCCAAAGCAAGATGACTCGCAAACGCAAAAAAGAATAAGTATCAAGATAAAAAGATAAAAAATGAACACAGGTAAAGTAGATGTCCTGCTGGGTTTGCAGTGGGGCGATGAAGGTAAAGGTAAGGTGGTTGACGTATTAACCCCTAAGTATGATGTCATTGCTCGTTTCCAGGGTGGTCCTAATGCTGGACATACATTGGAGTTTGAGGGCGAGAAGTATGTGCTTCGCTCTATCCCTTCTGGTATTTTCCAGGGTGGTAAGGTGAACATTATCGGCAATGGTGTGGTTTTAGCTCCAGACCTCTTTATGGGTGAAGCTAAGGATCTTGAGAAGAGCGGTCATGATTTGAAGAGCCGTCTCTACATCTCTAAAAAGGCACATCTCATCATGCCTACTCACCGTGTACTCGATGCTGCAATCGAGGCTTCTAAGGGAAAGAACAAGGTTGGTACTACTGGTAAGGGTATCGGTCCTACTTATACTGACAAGGTTAGCCGTACCGGTCTTCGCGTAGGCGATATCCTCGACAATTTCGAGGAGAAGTATGCTGCTCACAAGGCTGCTCATCTCAAGACCATCGCCAGCCTCGGTTATACCGACTTCGATATTACAGAAGTTGAGAAGACTTGGATGGAGGGCATCGAATACTTGAAGCAGTTCAAACTTATTGATAGCGAGGTAGAAATCAATAAGGTGCTCCGTTCCGGCAAGGATATCCTCTGCGAGGGTGCTCAGGGTACTATGCTCGATGTTGACTTCGGTTCTTATCCATTCGTTACTTCTTCTAATACTATCTGTGCAGGTGCCTGCATTGGTTTAGGTATCGGTCCTAACCGCATCGGCAATGTTTATGGTATCATGAAGGCTTACTGTACACGTGTTGGCGCAGGTCCATTCCCTACAGAGCTCTTCGATGAGACAGGTGCCAAGATCCGTGACCTCGGTCATGAGTATGGTGCTGTTACCGGTCGTGAGCGTCGTTGTGGCTGGTGCGACCTCGTACAGCTCAAGTATTCTGTCATGGTGAACGGTGTTACCGAGCTTATCATGATGAAGAGTGATGTGCTCGATGGCTTCGATACCATTAAGGCTTGCGTGGCATATAAGTTGAAGGATGGTTCTGTTACAACAGATTTCCCATACGAAATCGATGATGTTGAACCAGTTTACAAGGAGTTTAAGGGCTGGAAGACAGATATGACTAAGTTCACATCTGAAGATCAGTTCCCACAGGAGTTCAAGGATTATATTGCTTTCGTAGAAGAGTTCCTTGAGACAAAGATCGGTATCATTTCTATCGGTCCAGACCGTGCTCAGACTATTGTACGCAAATAATTAATATAGTGTTTAATGTTTAGTGTCTGATGTTTATTTATGGGTAAATTCAGCGCTAGGCATTAAACATTTAATATTCATATTAAATATTAATAAATGGCTCAGAAACCAAGTATACCAAAGGGCACGAGAGATTTTGGTCCTGTTGAGATGGCGAAACGCAACTACATCTTCAACACCATCAAGGAAGTGTATGCTCTTTATGGATTCCAGCAGATTGAGACCCCAGCCATGGAAACCCTTCAGACTTTGATGGGCAAGTATGGTGAAGAGGGTGATAAGCTGCTTTTTAAGATATTGAATTCAGGCGACTATATGAATAAGGTGAGCGATGAGGATATTCATTCTCTCGGATCACTCAAATTAGCAGCGAAACTTTGTGAGAAGGGTCTTCGTTATGACCTGACTGTTCCTTTCGCACGTTACGTAGTGCAGCACCGCGAGGAGTTGCAGATGCCTTTTAAGCGTTATCAGATTCAGCCAGTATGGCGCGCAGACCGTCCTCAGAAAGGACGTTACCGTGAGTTCTATCAGTGTGATGCTGATGTGGTTGGCTCAGATTCTCTCCTGAACGAGGTCGAATTGATGCAGATTGTTGATACTGTGTTCACCAAGTTTGGTGTTCGTGTTTGCATCAAGATTAATAACCGCAAGATTCTTACCGGTATTGCAGAGGTTATTGGTGAGGCAGAGAAGATTGTAGATATCACAGTAGCCATCGATAAGCTGGATAAAATCGGACTTGACAATGTAAACGAAGAGTTGCGTAATGACGGCATTTCTGAAGAGGCTATTGAGAAGTTGCAGCCAATCATCTCATTGTCAGGAACTAATGATGAGAAACTAGAAGTGATAGCGAAGGTTCTCGAAGGTTCAGAAGTTGGTTTGAAGGGTGTAGAGGAAACCAAATTTATCCTCGATACTTTGAAAACTCTTGGCTTGAACAACGAGATAGAACTGGATCTCACCCTGGCTCGTGGCTTGAACTATTATACGGGTGCAATCTTCGAGGTGAAGGCGCTTGATACTCCAATGGGAAGTATTACAGGTGGTGGTCGTTACGACAACCTTACCGGCATTTTCGGTTTGCCAGGTTTGAGCGGTGTTGGTATTAGTTTTGGTGCTGACCGTATCTATGATGTATTAGGTGCGCTCGACCTTTATCCGAAGGAGGCTGTAAATGCTACCCAGGTACTGTTCATCAACTTTGGTGAAAAGGAGACTGCTTACTGTCTGCCTATAGTAAGTGCAGCTCGTGCAGCCGGTATCCGAACCGAAATCTTCCCTGACAAGGCGAAGATGAAGAAGCAGATGAGTTATGCTAATGCCAAGAACATTCCATTTGTTGTGCTTGCAGGTGAGAATGAGATGGTTCAGGGCAAGGTTACTCTTAAGAATATGGAAACTGGCGAACAGACCTTGGTTACTGCCGAGGAATTGATAGCCAAAGTAAATAAATATTAATACTCTCTTTCTCGTCCTCTCGTGCTCGTATATGTGAATATGCAGTACGGCAGGGCGAGAGCTTTTTATATGTTATCTTGTATGCAAATCTATAATTATAGTAAATTCTAAAAACTACAGACAAATGAAAAAAATTAAAGCTATTTTATGTGTATTCATGCTGGCGTTGCTGATGACATCCAGTACGAAGACAACAACGATTTTCGTAATCGGTGATTCTACTGCTGCCGAGAAAGGCGGTTTTAGAAATAGTCCTGAGCGAGGATGGGGTATGGTATTACAGGGCTTTTTTGATGACAAGGTGATTGTTGACAATCATGCTGTTAACGGCCGTTCCTCTTTGAGCTTTATCAATGAAGGAAGATGGAAAAAGGTTTTGGATAGAATAAAGCCAGGTGATTATGTGTTTATCCAGTTTGGACATAATGACGAGAAGCCAAAGCCTGACCGTCATACTGATCCGGGATCTACTTTTGATGCAAACCTTGCCAGGTTTGTAAATGAGACCCGTGCCAAGGGTGGCAATCCTGTACTGTTCAATGCGGTGGTTCGTCGCTGCTATTATTCTGCAGAATTGAAGAATGATGATGACGAGAAGCTTCGCAATAAAGTATATGATGGAAAGGAGCAGATTAATAGCGATACGCTTATCGACACCCACGGAGCTTATGTGATAGCTCCCCGCAATGTAGCAAAGCAGCTGAATGTTCCGTTTGTTGATGCTACCAAGATTACTCACGACATAGAAACAGGCATGGGTATTGAGGGTAGCCGCAAATTACATATGTGGTTTATGCCTGGAGAAAATCCGCAGGTTCCTAAGGGTAAGAAAGATAATACTCATTATAATGTATATGGTGCTCGTGTGGTTGCCGGTGCGCTTGCTGATGCAGTAGCTGAGCAGGTGCCAGCGCTGAAGTCTCATGTCTGCCATTATGATTATGTTGTCTCTGCCGAAGGTCGAGGCAACTTCATGGATTTGCAGAAGGCTGTAGATGCGGTTCCTGTAGGTAAGAAGGCTGTTATCCGTATTTTGGGTGGTGAATGGAAGAAACCAATCATCGCAAAAGGCAAGAAGATTAAGTTTGTTAAGTCATTTGGTGCTAAAATCAAATAGTAACAGGCTTTTCTCAAAAACTTTGTAGATATAATAAAAGGGGTACTTTCACAAGCACCCCTTTTCATATTATACAAAAACATTATGAATTATTTCTATTAGCGAACAAGATTTTAATTTCTATCTTTGTCTCAATTATCTAAAAGTTTCAAACGTTCATCAGAATTGCATTTGGCAGGGAGTATTCCTATTCATAGGATAACCCCATTTCTGATGTTTATCATTTACGGTTGCAAAGGTACGAAGATTTTTGTAATCGTGCAATACCTAAAAATGGGGGTTTTGGTGAATACCTAGAAATGAGGAATGAAAATGGTGGAGAGGGTGATATGAAAAAAAGGAAGCTCTTGTTGAAGAACTTCCTTTTTATGAGGTGTCTAGCGGAGTCGAACCGCTCTACACGGTTTTGCAGACCGTTACCTAACCGCTCGGTTAAGACACCTTGTGTAGAGCAATCATTTCTGATTTGCGAGTGCAAAGGTACTACTTTTTATTGGTTCTACCAAATTTTTATGCAACTTTTTTTATAAAAGCAATCACTTTCTTTGTATCTTGCTCATAATGAGTAGGTTCTGAAATGCATTATTTTTGCTTGGTTTCCTCGCAGCATGACAGTAAAAGTAGCTTTTGTAGCTTTTTTATGAAAACTGCTATTGTTCTTTCCGCTGGGTAGCCTCTTTCTTTTTATTCTTTTGGCATTTCTCTACAAACGGGCAGCCGGAACATTGATAGTTTTTGCACTCTCGGGCTTGTTTAATGGAGCGGTAGATACAAATGGCGGCATACGTTACGCATGCCGCCAATATGATTGCTATAATGATATACTGTATCATAAGCATAGATATAAATAAGACGATACTAACCTACGGCGTTATAACCATTGGTTGAGTTCTTGCGCATGATGTCGCGGATGTTCATTTCCTTGAAACCTTCTGCGCGCTTCTGCTCTTCAAGTTCTTTCTCTTCCTCGATGTCCTTTTCTGAACGGGTGAAAGTGAAAGCCTTGTACTTAAATTCTGCAATCGCCCAACCTACGAGGCCAACAGCGATCAATGCAGCAAATCCAATTAATGCGTTCATTTTTTTCTTTATATTATAATAATGTATAAACTGAATTAATAATCTTCGTCGGCTACGTCTTCAGCATCATCAAGACCAAGGTTCTCCGGGTCTTCGAAGGTGGTGCGGTAGCTTTCCTCTGTAAGCTTGTCATCATCGAATGCATCATCATCCTCGTCAGGATCGTTGTAGTGATCCTCGATTTCTGGAGCATCCTCATCGTCATCCTCATCAGGGTCGAGCAAGTCATCGTTGCGCTTCAGATCATTCTCGTCATCGAATCTCATGCGGACCTTTTCTACCTTAGGCTTCTCCTTGGCAAAAATAGCTTCTACCCAAGAACCCTTTGGTACGACGAGCACCTCGTAGTCATCGGCGAGTTTCTTCTCGTAAAGACCACCCGGCTTTTTCAAGCGGTCAGCAGGAAGAGTAGTAGTGCTGATGTCGAAATTACTTTCGATGATGTCCTGAATGCTTTGAGGCAGACTCTCCCAACCACCGCCAAAGTTACGCTCCAAGAGTTCTATGAGCTTATTGGCGGTGATGTGACTTACATTTTCGTAAGTAAGGTCAGTAACACGCATGATAGGGCGCTTTTTGATGGCATACTTCTCCTTCTTGTCGTTGATGCGGAAAGTACCAATCTTGAAGCCGCGTGCCATCAGCTTGTCAATCACTTCAGGACGGTCTACCGTCACTGGTTCCATTTCGAATGCGCTGCGGATAACTGCGATATACTTGTTCTGGTAATCCTTGAGGTCAGTATCCTTTTCTGCTGCTTCCCAAAGACGGAACACATCGTTCTCCTGCAATTCCCAAATGCTACTTTTAGTAACATTCTTCAGTGTTAATATTTTATCTTTATTCATCTTCAATTGTGTTTGTGTGTGCAAAAGTAAGTACTTCTTTTTATATATCCAAATTTTCTTGCTATTTTTTTGTGTTTTTGGTCACTTTTTTATTTGGAATTCGATTTTTTTCATTACCTTTGCACGTACTATGAGTGAACCGTTAGCTGAAAGAATGAGACCTCACACGCTTGCTGACTATGTAGGACAGCAGCATTTGGTAGGTGAGGGGGCCGTGCTGCGCAAGATGATTGACGCAGGGCGCATATCCTCTTTTATCCTCTGGGGACCCCCTGGAGTGGGCAAGACTACCCTTGCTCAAATCGTGGCACAAACCATCAAGGTGCCGTTCTTCACCCTTTCTGCGGTGACCAGTGGCGTAAAGGATGTCCGCGAGGTGATAGAAAGAGCAAAGAGTGGTAGATTCTTTAATTCGGCTTCTCCTATATTATTTATTGATGAGATTCACCGTTTCTCCAAGAGTCAGCAGGATTCGCTATTGGGTGCGGTAGAGAAGGGCATTGTTACGCTGATAGGTGCTACTACCGAGAATCCTTCGTTCGAGGTGATTCGTCCGCTGTTGTCCAGGTGTCAGCTCTATGTGCTCAAACCGCTCGAAAAGGCTGATCTTGAAGGACTCCTGCATCGTGCCATTACGCAGGATGTAGAACTCAGAGAGAAGAATATTAAGCTGGAAGAGACAGGCGCGCTGCTGCGATATAGTGGTGGAGATGCCCGAAAACTGCTCAATATCCTGGAACTGGTAGTAGAATCTGCTGGATCTTTAGAGATTGTGATTACCGACAGGATGGTAGAAGAGCAGTTGCAACAGAATCCGCTGGCTTACGATAAACAGGGTGAGATGCATTACGATATTATCTCTGCCTTTATCAAGAGTATCCGTGGAAGCGATCCCGATGCTGCGCTCTATTGGATGGCGAGGATGATAGAAGGAGGAGAAGACCCGCAGTTTATTGCCCGTAGGGTTGTGATCAGTGCCTCTGAGGATGTGGGACTTGCTAATCCGAATGCACTCCTGCTTGCCAATGCAGCCTTCGATACGGTGATGAAGATAGGGTGGCCTGAAGCGCGTATCGCCCTTGCTGAGGCTGTGGTTTATCTTGCCACGAGTCCGAAGAGCAACAGTGCTTATCTGGGCATTAATGATGCGCTGGCTACTGTACGGCAAACGGGTAATCTGCCAGTTCCGCTGCACATCCGCAATGCTCCTACCAAACTGATGAAAGATTTGGGCTATCATGACGGATATAAGTATCCTCACGATTATCCGGGGCATTTCACCGAACAGCAGTATCTGCCAGACGAACTGAAGGACGCCCGTTTCTGGCATGCGCAGCATTCGCCTTCCGAGGAGCGCCTCTACAACTGGATGGTTACCTGCTGGGGAGAAAGATTCAAGAATTAGTGATTAGAAAGAATAATTAGAAATTGATATTTAGAACAACTAACTGATACGAGAAAATGATGATACATGGCGATCCGGAATTCGTGCTCACGCTTCATAGTGTGATAGAATTCATCGGAACATTTGCTTTTGCCCTTTCGGGCATTCGTCTGGCTGCAAGTAAGCACTATGATTGGCTGGGCGGTTTTGTTTGTGGTGTGGCTGTAGCCATAGGTGGTGGAACCATACGCGATGTGATGCTGGGGGTGCGGCCGTTTTGGATGTTGAGTCCTATCTACCTGATTTGTACGCTGTTTGCTCAGTTGGTAGTGATTGCTTGTCACCGCTATCTCAAGCGTCTTGACAATACCTGGTTTCTGTTTGATACCTTGGGCTTGGCGCTTTTCAATATTGCGGGCATCCAGAAGTCGCTCGAATGTGGTTTCTCCTTTTGGGTAGCCATCATCATGGGCTGTATTACTGGTGCTGCAGGCGGTGTAATCCGCGATGTGCTACTCAATGAAGAACCGGTTATCTTCCGCAAGGAGATTTATGCGATGGCTTGTGTCGCCGGTGGTTTGACTTATTGGGGGTTGAGCTATTTGGGTGTGAGCCTCTATGTTACGGTGGTCGCTGCTTTCAGTGTGGTTTGCGCCATCCGTTTGCTCGCCGTAAGATACCATATCTCGCTCCCGAAGCTGAGGGATGAAGAATGACTGCCTAATGAAGAAATAAAATGAAAATTGATAATTAAACAGATAATAGATGAAAAGACTTAAAGCGATTTTGACGCTCGTTGTTGCTCTGATGCTGATGTCATCGGCAACAATGAAGGCTCAGAACAAACGAGAGTTTCGTGGAGCTTGGATACAGTGTGTTAACGGGCAGTATCTGGGCAAGAGTACACAGCAGATCCAGGCGATGCTTACCAGACAGCTCGATGAACTGCAGAAGGATGGCGTGAATGCGATTATCTTTCAGGTTCGTGCCGAGTGTGATGCTCTGTATAAGAGTGATTTAGAGCCTTGGAGCAAGTTTCTTACGGGAGTGCAGGGAAAGGCTCCTTCTCCTTATTGGGATCCGTTGCAGTGGATGATAGAACAGTGTCATAATCGTGGCATGGAACTTCATGCATGGATTAATCCATATCGTGCCAAGCATAGCGTAACTTCTTATGAGCAGGTTTCGCCGAAGAATATCGTGAAGAGACGTCCTGATCTCTGTTTTCAGTATGGCAGGCAGACGTTGTTGAACCCGGGATTACAGGCTGCAGCCGACTATATTTGCGAGGTGGCTGTAGATATAGTAAGCCGATATGATGTTGATGGATTCCATATTGATGATTATTTCTATCCATATCCAGAGGCCGGACGTCAGATTCCTGATCAGCAGCTCTTCCGCCAGCAGTCGCGCGGCATGCGAAACATAGGTGATTGGCGCCGTGATAACGTGAGCCGGTTTGTAAAGCAGCTCAGCGAATCCATTCATGCCGTTAAGCCTTGGGTCAAGTTTGGTGTTTCTCCATTCGGCATCTACCGCAACAAGCGTACCGATCCTAATGGTTCAGAAACTTTCGGCCTCCAGAATTATGATGATCTTTATGCAGATGTATTGCTTTGGGTGAATAATGGTTGGATAGACTATTGTGTGCCTCAGATTTATTGGGAGATAGGCAATCGTGCTGCCGATTACAAGACGCTCATTACCTGGTGGAATAAGCATGCTGGCAACCGCCCATTATATATAGGTGAAGATATAGAGCGTACAGCCAAGTTTGCTGACCCAGTCAATCCGCGCAGTCATCAGTTGCCTGCCAAGCACCGTTTGCATCAGCAGATGAATAATGTGAAGGGCACTGTGCTCTGGTATGCGCAGACTGCTGCCGATAATGTAGGTAATATCGGACATACACTCCGCAACAATTATTGGAAGTATCCAGCATTGCCACCCTCTATGCCTTTCCTTGATAATAAGGCGCCAAAGGGGGTAAAGGGTGTCAAGCTGATGTGGACCGAGAAAGGTCCGCTGCTGGTATGGAAGGCTCCTAAGGCTAGCAAGAAAAAGTGGGGCGATCAGGTGAACCGTTTTGCTATCTACCGTTTTGAGAAAGGAGCTAAGGTAAATCTCAATGATGTTTCTGCACTCCAGGCAGTAACTTATGATAATTTCTATCGCATCCCTTATGTGAGTGGCAAGAAATATGTGTATGTAGTAACTGCTCTCGACCGTGTAGGAAACGAAAGTAAAGGTAAGAAAAAGAAAATTTCTTTTTAGATTGGTTAGATGATATAAACGGAAAGACCGTTAAAAACAGAAAAACCGTTGTACTCGATAGGAGAGAGTGCAACGGTTTTTTATTTTGTTGGGATGGGGGGAGCGGGTCGTCCTTTCATCCTGTATTTTTTTTATTCTTTCAGCAGGTCGTTCAGGAAGTTATCCAGGTCGTTGTCCAGATTCTCCATCAAGTCACCACCTACGATGATTGTATCATCGTCAGCAAGATAGAGCTCGCCAATATGCTCTTTATCGTCATCTTCGAGCACAAAACTGTATGGCTTGAGGATGCCGAGATGATCTATGATATCTGCCTGTTTGCGCAAAACATCGCGAAGCAGCTTTGCTACCTCGTCGTAGAAGTCTTCATCCTTGTTTTCTATCCATTGCTCAACAACGCAGCGGGTAATCTCGTTGTCATCGTCGTCAAATGCCAGGAGTTCTCCACTGTCTTGCGAAACCCTTACGTGGATGTCGGTCATTTGAGAAGTCTCGTCGTCAGATTCTGGCGCAGGGAACTTTTGAGCCACTTTTCTGATAAAGCGCTCTACTTGCATGATTGTTTGCTCTAATGTTTCCATATCAATTCTTTAATAATCAATGCAAAGATACATAAAATTTTGATTCCACCAAAAGAAGTTGCTAAAAAAAAGTGTTTTTGCTTTTAATTTGTTTTCAAATACCCCGATTTTTAGGGCATAGATAACGTTTACGCTCCTTTTTCATATTTTCTTTTCGATTTTGTTTGCCATTTCTAAATAATGTAGTATCTTTGCACTTGAATTGCAAAAATGCAATGTCAACATTACAAATGAACAATAAGATTAAACATTCTGGCATCGTAGAGAGCGTAGAAGAAGGTTGTGTGTGCGTTCGCATCGTACAGTCGTCAGCCTGCAGCGCTTGCAAGGTGGCTGCCCATTGTACGGCATCTGAATCGAAAGAGAAGATGATTGAGGTTCCTACCTCTGAGGCGTCTCTCTACCACAAAGGCGACAGCGTAGTGGTGACGGCTGATTCGGCTGTAGGATTCAGAGCCAGTTTCTATGGCTATCTGTTGCCGTTGATACTGATGGTGATAGCTTTGGTCGGTGTACTGAAGGCTACTCACTCTGAAGGAGCCGCAGCGCTCTCGGCATTGGGTATTCTCGTTCCATATTATGTGGTGCTCTACTTATTCAGAAACAAACTTAAAAACAAACTGAGCTTCTCTATTGAATCATAGGGTACGTGATGTACTTCTGTAGTTTAAGTGGAGAACTCTTGTTTTAAAACAAAGAAAAAATAACAAAACAAAACACAAACAATTATGAATTTTATTTTGATTGCTGTCTTGGTTCTCGGAGCAATCGCGCTGATTGCAGCGTTGGTTCTCTTCGGTGTATCTAAGAAGTTTGCCGTCGAAGAAGACCCTCGCTTGGGCCAGGTAGGAGAGATTCTGCCAGGTGCCAACTGTGGTGGTTGCGGTTTTGCCGGATGTTCCGGTATGGCTGCAGCTCTGGTGAAGGGTGCTGATTCCGGTTCTATCGATGGACTGATGTGTCCGGTAGGTGGTGCTGACGTGATGGGCAAGGTAGCCGACCTTTTAGGTATGGCAGTAGCCAATACCGAGCCAAAGGTGGCTGTGGTACGTTGTAATGGTACTTGCGAGAATCGTCCTCGCATTGCCGAGTATGATGGTTTGCACACTTGTGCAGCTATGAATTCATGTGGCGCTGGCGAAACAGGCTGTGGATTCGGCTGTCTGGGTTGTGGCGATTGCGTGGCTGCCTGCCAGTTTGGCGCAATCTCTATCAATCCTGAAACTGGCATTCCTGAGGTTGATGAAGAGAAGTGTACAGGTTGTGGTGCTTGTGCCAACGCTTGTCCACGTCACATCATCGAGCTCCGTAAGAAGGGTCCTAAGGGCCGTAGAGTTTATGTTCAGTGCGTAAACCACGACAAGGGTGCCGTTGCCAAGAAGGCTTGTAGCGTTGCTTGCATCGGATGCGGTAAGTGTCAGAAAGTCTGCAAGTTTGATGCTATTACGATAGAGAACAATGTGGCTTATGTTGACTTCAATAAGTGCCGCATGTGTACCAAGTGTGTTGACGAATGTCCAACCGGTGCTCTCGTAAAAGTTAATTTCCCAGTTAAGAAGGCAAAGCCAGCTGCTGAGGCTGCTCCTGTAGCAGAAGCTCCGGTTGCTGCACCAAAGGCAGAGGCTCCTGTAGCCGCTCCAAAGGTAGAAACTTCAGAAGAAAAAAAGGAGGATTAAATCATGAATTTGAGAACTTTTAGAATTGGTGGAGTTCACCCAGAAGAGAATAAGATTACTGCCGAGATGGCTACTCAGGTAGCTCCTCTCCCTAAGCAGGCTATTTTCCCACTTGGTCAGCACATCGGTGCTCCTGCCAAGCCTGTTGTTGCCAAGGGCGACAAGGTGAAGGTGGGAACACTCATCGCTGAGGCTGGTGGCTTTGTGAGTGCTCCTATTTACAGTTCCGTATCAGGAACCGTGTTCAAGGTAGATACATCTATTGATGCTACCGGTTATCGTAAGCCTTGTATTATTATTAATGTAGAAGGCGATGAGTGGGAGGAGAGTATCGACCGCTCTGAGAAACTCGAAACGCTTGAGGCTCATTCCGAGCTCACTCCTGAGGAAATCGTAAACCGCATCAAGGTGGCTGGTGTCACTGGTATGGGTGGTGCTGGTTTCCCAACCTTCATCAAGCTTTGTCCTCCTCCTGGAGCCAAGGCAGAGTGCGTGATTATCAACGGTGTAGAGTGTGAGCCTTATATCACAGCCGATTATCGTCTGATGATGGAGCATGCTGATGAGATTCTTGTTGGCTTGAACCTTCTGATGAAGGCGGCTAAGGTTGAGAAGGGTTATATTGGTATTGAGGACAACAAGCCTGCTGCCATCAAACTCTTCGAGGAGAAGACAGCCAATGATTCTCGTATCGAGATTGTTCCTCTAGCCAAGAAATATCCACAGGGTGGTGAGAAGCAGTTGGTAGATGCGGTTATCCGCCGCCAGGTTCCTGCTCCTCCAGCTATTCCTGTCAACGTTGGAGCAATTGTTCAGAATGTAGGTACTGCCTTTGCTGTTTATCAGGCAGTTATGAAGAACAAACCTCTCTTCGAGCGCTATACTACCGTTACCGGTAAGCAGGTGAAGAATCCTGGCAACTTCCTCGTGCGTATGGGAACTCCATTCTCTCAGATGATAGAGAATTGCGGCGGTTTGCCAGAGGGCGACAACAAGGTATTGGCTGGTGGTCCGATGATGGGTAAGGCTGTAATCAGCCTCGACGTACCTGTAACCAAGGGAACCAACTCCATCACCATATTGACCGATGCTGATGCTCATCGCAAGAAGGCTCAGCCATGTATCCGTTGTGCCAAGTGTGTGGATGCCTGCCCAATGGGTCTGGAGCCATACTTGCTCGCTACCCTGAGCGTAGTGAAGGATTATGAGCGCCTGGAGGCAGAGGAGGTAACATCCTGCATCGCCTGCGGTTCATGCCAGTTCACCTGTCCTTCACATCGTCCTATCCTCGATAATATTATCAATGGTAAGGGTGCGGTAATGGGCATTATCAGAGCTCGCAACGCTAAGAAGTAATCTCCTTTATCAAAAGAAGAGATACTTCAATCAAGAGAAATTTCATTGACGAAAGAATTTAAAAGAAAAAATGAGTAAATTAATCGTTTCATTATCGCCACACGCTCATGGAAATGAGAGCGTAGAGAAGAACATGTACGGAGTGATTATCGCTCTTGTGCCTGCAATCCTCGCTTCTTTCTATTTCTTCGGCTTGGGTTCAGCAGTCGTACTGCTCACCTCTGTGGCAGCCTGCGTCTTCTTTGAGTGGGCAATTACAAAATATCTCCTGAAGGAGGAGACCAGCTTGCTCGATGGTTCTGCCATCATCACCGGTCTCTTGCTCGGCATGAACTTGCCAAGTAACCTTCCTCTCTGGATCATCATCATCGGTGCCTTGTTTGCCATCGGTGTAGGTAAGATGAGTTTCGGCGGTCTGGGTAACAATCCTTTCAATCCTGCGCTGGTTGGACGTTGCTTCCTGCTCGTCAGCTTCCCTGCCCAGATGACTTCATGGCCTGTTGCCGGACAGATGCTCAGCTATACAGATGCAACAACGGGTGCTACTCCGCTGGCTATCATGAAGACAGCCATCAAGACGGGCGATGCTTCAGTTCTCAACCAGTTGCCTGATGCGATGAGCATGTTCTTCGGTGCTACAGGCGATACTTTCGGTGCCGGAACTACCGGTGAGGTTTGTGCCGTTGCGCTCTTGCTCGGTTTGGCTTACATGCTCTGGAAGAAAATCATCACCTGGCATATTCCTGTCAGCATCATCGCTACCGTATTCGTATTCAGCGGTTTGATGCATTTGGCTAATCCTGTTTATGCCAATCCTTTTGCAGTCATCTTCAGCGGTGGTCTGATGCTCGGTGCCATCTTCATGGCTACTGATTATGTAACCTCTCCAATGACTCACAAGGGCATGCTTATCTATGGTGTATGCATCGGTCTGCTGACCATCATCATCCGTAACTGGGGTAGCTATCCTGAAGGTATGTCGTTCGCCATTCTTATCATGAATGCGTTCACACCTCTTATTGACACATACGTTAAACCAAAGCGCTTCGGTGAGAAGCCTGCTAAGAAATAAGGAGGACAGAGACATGCAGAAATTAGAATCATCATTAAAGAACATGGTGCTTGTGCTGGTGGGCGTTGCGCTCATCGTAGGTGCTGTTCTTGCATATATCAATCATCTTACATCTGGTCCTATCGCCGAGAAGGCTGCACAGAGTCTGGCTGCCGGTATTAAGAGTGTGATGGGCACAGAAGAACTCCAGGTGGCTGAGCCTGAAGAGGTAAAGCAGGAGTTTGGCGGTAAGGAATTCTCTTTTACCATCCACAAGTGCTCTGACAAGAGCGGCAAGCAGCTGGGTGCTGCCGTAGAGAGTACTACCGGTGGTTTCGGTGGCGATCTGAAGGTGCTCGTAGGCTTCGATACTGAGGGCAAGATTATGGGTTATACTGTGCTTCAGGCTTCAGAAACTCCAGGTTTGGGTGCCAAGGCTGCTACCTGGTTCCAGAAGGACGGAAAGGGTAGCATCATTGGTAAGACTCCAAAGGATGGCGACCTCCACGTATCTAAGGACGATAAGAGTGGCAATGCCGTAGACGCCATTACCGCTTCTACCATTACCAGCCGCGCCTTCCTCAAGGCTATCAACCAGGCTTATGCCGTTTATGCCAAGAAGGATGTTGACGGCGAGAGCGGTGCATCTCAGAAAGCAGATGCAGAGAGTGGTGCATCTAAAGTTGAACATAACGAAAAGAAAGGATAAACCGATATGAGTAATGTTAAGATTTTGATGAACGGACTCATCAAGGAGAATCCAACCTTCGTGTTGCTTCTCGGTATGTGTCCTACTTTGGCTACAACAACCAGCGCCATCAACGGTCTCTCTATGGGATTGGCTACCATGGCGGTGCTGATCTGTACCAACTTTGTTATCTCCTGTATCAAGAAGATTACACCCGATATGGTTCGCATCCCTGTGTTTATCGTAGTGATTGCAGCCTTCGTTACTATCCTTCAGATGGTGATGAGCGCTTATGCTCCTGACAGCATCAACCAGGCATTGGGTATTTATATTCCGCTGATTGTAGTAAACTGTATTATTCTGGGTCGTGCAGAGAGTTTCGCTGCCAAGAATTCTCCGGTTGCCAGCCTGTTCGATGGCATTGGTTGCGGTTTGGGTTTCACGCTCGGTCTTACCATTCTCGGTAGTGCCCGTGAGATTCTCGGTGCCGGAAGCGTATTCGGAATCACCCTGTTGCCAGAGACCACCAACATTCTGGTGTTCATTCTGCCTCCTGGAGCGTTCCTCACATTGGGATACATTATTGCTATATTTAATAAGGTTAAGAAATAGAAATTATGGAATATTTATTGATATTTATCTCTGCGATATTCGTCAACAACATCGTCTTGTCGCAGTTCCTCGGTATTTGTCCGTTCCTGGGCGTATCGAAGAAAGTTGATACAGCCATCGGAATGGGTGGTGCCATCGCCTTTGTCTTGACCCTGGCAACCATCATTACCTGGTGTGTTCAGAAGTATGTGCTCGATCCGTTCGGCTTGCAATATCTCCAGACCTTGGCTTTCATTCTCGTGATTGCAGCCTTGGTTCAGATGGTAGAGATTATCCTGAAGAAGGTTTCTCCTGCGCTTTATCAGGCGCTCGGTATTTTCCTTCCGCTCATTACCACCAACTGTGCCGTTCTCGGTGTAGCCATCCTGGTGATTCAGAAGGATTACAATCTCCTTGAGAGCGTGGTTTACGCCTTCTCTACCGCTCTCGGTTTTGCCCTGGCGCTTATCGTTTTCGCCGGCATTCGCGAACAGCAGGCTTTGGTCCGTATTCCTAAAGGCATGCAGGGCGTAGCTATCGTCATGGTAACTGCAGCGCTTCTCAGCCTTGCCTTCATGGGATTCTCGGGCGTAGATGGCGGTTTGAAATCGCTATTCGGATTGGAGTAATTCTTTTACTTAAAGTTGATAAAATAATAATGGGAATTTGCGAACGGTGTAACCCGATGCAAATTCCCATTTTCTGTACTTGATTTTTCTTACTCTCTTACCTGAGGTACTTGGTTTCTTAACTCTCTTACTTGAGGTCTTGATTTTTAACTCTCTGTTTTATAAACTTGAAATTATAACTCTTTCTGTTTCTTATCTTCTGTGTCCGAAGCTTCCACCGCCATTGCTAGGTGTAGAAGAGCGAGGGGTGAAACCGCCACCTGTAGAACGGTTGCCGGAACCGCTGCTGAATGAACGGCTCATGCTGCTGCGGTTGCCTCCGAAGATATTACTTCTTCCGCTTCCGAAGCTGCTGTTGTTCTGGCGGCTGCTGTTTCCGAAACCACGGTTGTTGCTGGTGCTGCTGTTGCTGCTTCCGAAACCACGGTTAGGGCGACTGTTGCTGTTGCTGCTTCCGAAACCGCGGTTAGGGTAACTGTTGCTATTGCCGAAACCGCCATTGTACTGTGGTCGGTCGTTGTTATTTCCGAAGCCAGCGTTGTTGTTAGGGCGGCTTGCATTACCGAAACCACGGTTTGGGTTCATCTGAGGTCTGTTCTCGCGGTTCATGTTGCCGAAAGATCTTCCTCTGCCGTAATCACCACGGTTGAATCCGTCTCTCATACCTACTCTAGGATGTCCACCAGGGTGAGGTCCGCCGAAACTTCTTCCGTAATACCAGCTTCTGTTTCCGTTTACTCTCCAGCTATGACCTCCACGGTAAGAAACGTAGAAGTGAGGGCGACCGAAGTAGAAGTAGTCGCGGCGAGGATAGCGGGCGTAGATGCCGAAGTGCCAGTAACCTGCATTCCAGTAGAGCGGACGGTAGAAGTAGGTGGCATTGATATATGTTCTATACTGCCAGTCGAGCAGGATGTAGCTCAAATCCATGTTGCGCTGGCGCCAGTAAGCACCATAGAGGTCATCGTATGTATCTACACTCATCAGGTAGTCGAGGTTTACCTCGTAAGCTGCCTCATACTGGTCTTCCGTAAGATTGAGCTCGTAAGCCATCTTGTCTGTCAGGAAGAGAGCCTGCTGTCTTGCCTGCTCATAACTCATTGCAGAAGCGGTAGTGAATGTCATCATGAACATGGCTACCAGAGCTATTATCATTCGTTTCATAATCGTATATTTTTTAATTGTTATACTTCATGTTTCTTTTTCTGGTGCAAAGATACGATGTTTTTTGTTCCCTCGGGCGGGATTTCCCCTAAAGGGGTGGGGGAAAATCCCTACTTCTTTATTTTGTGCCTGCGCAGTTCTATATATAATAAGGTATAGAACCGGAGTGGAGCGTAAAGGTTTGCGTGAAGATTTTCGCTGTTTTTGGAACAATCAAACGAAATATTTACTACCTTTGCACTCAGAAAAAACAATCTGATGAATAGATTGGAATTTAAAGCGAAAAGTAAAATAATAAATATAAAATAAACAAATCATGAAAGAGCTAAAAGCATTAAACAAGCGCACTGCTCCTAAGAGCGTCGCTCCAGAGAAAATCATTCAGTTTGGTGAAGGTAACTTCCTCCGTGCATTCGTAGATTGGATTGTATGGAATATGAATAAGAAGACCGACTTCAACGGTTCTGTCGTTGTAGTACAGCCATTGGCTGGTGGTATGGTTGACTGGTTGAACGGTCAGGACTGCCTCTATCACGTAAACCTTCAGGGTAAGGAGAACGGCCAGGCTATCAATACATTGGAGCGTATCGACGTTATCAGCCGTGCGTTGAACCCATATTCTCAGAACCAGGCTTTCATGGCTTTGGCAGAGCAGCCAGAGATGCGTTTCATCATCTCTAACACTACAGAGGCTGGTATTGCATTCGATGACTCTTGCAAGTTTACAGATGCTCCTGCAGCTTCTTATCCAGGCAAGTTGGTTCAGCTTTTGTTCCACCGCTATAAGTTCTTCGAGGGCGACCCAACCAAGGGTATGATCCTGATGCCATGTGAGCTGATCTTCCTCAATGGTCACCACCTCAAGGAGTGCATCTATCAGTATATCGAGCTTTGGAAGGAAGACATGGGTGCTGATTACGAGGGCTTCAAGGAGTGGTTCACAAACCACTGCTACGTTTGCGCTACATTGGTAGACCGCATCGTTCCTGGTTTCCCACGCGACACCATCAAGGAGATCCAGCAGAAGATTTGCTACAAGGACAACCTCGTAGTTAAGGCAGAAAGCTTCCACCTCTGGGTTATCGAGAAGGCTGAAAACATGACAGTAGAGCAGATGCAGGAGGAGTTCCCAGCTCACAAGGCAGGTCTCCACGTGCTTATCACAGATAATGAGAAGCCATACCACGAGCGTAAGGTTACTCTCCTTAATGGTCCTCATACAGTATTGAGCCCTGTTACATACCTCAGCGGTGTGAACATCGTTCGCGATGCTTGCGAGCACCCAGTATTGGGCAAGTACATCCACAAGGTACAGTTCGAGGAGTTGATGCAGACTCTGAACCTCCCTATGGATGAGCTCCAGAAGTTCGCTTCTGACGTATTGGAGCGTTTCGAGAATCCATTCGTAGATCATCAGGTAACAAGCATCATGCTCAACTCATTCCCTAAGTTTGAGACCCGTGACCTGCCAGGTGTCAAGATTTACCTGGAGCGTAAGGGCGAGTTGCCACAGGGTTTGGTATTCGGTCTTGCAGCTATCATCACTTACTATAAGGGTGGTGTTCGCGAGGATGGTGCTCCTATCCAGCCAAACGATGACCAGAAGATTATGGACAAGCTCACCGAGCTTTGGGCTACCGGCGATACTCAGAAGGTAGCTGAGGGCGTATTGGGCTTCGACTATATCTGGCACGAGGATCTCAACAAGACAGTTCTTGGCTTGACTGAGCTGGTTAAGAAGGATCTTGACCTTATTCAGGAGAAGGGCATGTTGGAAGCTGTTAAGACTATCCTCTAATTAAGATGTTCGTTCATAAATCAAATAACGATTTATATTTGATAAAAGTTATAAGGTTTTGTGTTAGTTGTTAGCATTCATTTTCATGCTAATTAATAAAGGCGGGGAGCTTGTGAAAGCGCCTCGCCTTTTTGCTTATTGTCTGCTTTGTGATGTATCAGAATCCTTAATAACCTTAATGACCTTGTCCTTAATGACCGGATGGTTGATGATGAGCGGCACTCTTTCTACCACTACCATGGAAGTGTCGAGGCCCAATGCCTTAGGCTCGTCAATACCTATCTTGCTGATAAGAGCGTAGATACTCATCAGCAGGTTCTGTTGGCGATTATCTGAACTCTCCGGGTAATATACGCGGTGAATGATGATGAATCGGAAATCGCCCGGAATTCCGTATTTGCGCAGCGAAGGATAGGTGCTTTGCAAATCTACCTTTCCGTCTGCTACCAGATCTTCCACCACTTGTCGCAGATAGAGACTCACCCTAGGCTCTATGCGGAAACCAATGTGCATGGTTACGCTGTAGAGGGTGTCGGGAATCAGGGTCTCGCAGTTGTACTCCAGCGTGTCAGGAGTGTCAACAAACTCCATGTTGATAAGCCAGTAATGGTCAGCACGTTTCGGCTGCTTGTTGATGATGGAGTAGAGTAACTTGTCATCTACGGCACCTTCCTTGTTGGTGTGGTTCACATAAACCAGGTTGGAAGCATACTTAGGGATGCTCTCGTCGGCCTTGATGTCGGAGATAATCTGATAATAATCATCCAGCGGTTTGGTGCTGATATAGTGGCGGCGTATCTTCATGGCTTTCACCCACACGTACATCATCAGGAACAGGATTCCGCCAATGAGCATCGTACACCATCCACCTGCAAGAAACTTTGACAGATTGGCAGTCAGGAAGATGGCTTCGATGATGCAGTATGCGCCCATAAACAGCATCGTGAAAATCCGTGCCACTCCCTTGCTGTGCAGGTAGAAACCGAGCAGCAGGGTAGTCATCAGCATGGTGATGGTGATGGCGAGTCCGTAGGCAGCCTCCATGTGCGAGGAGTCGCGGAAGAGCAGGATGATGAGAACCACGCCGATGTACATGGCGAGGTTGATCATCGGGATATAGAGCTGCCCCTTAACATGGGTAGGATGCTTGATTCGCATGCGCGGCCAGAAGTGCAGGTTCATGGCTTCGCTCAATATGGAGAAGGTTCCGCTGATGAGTGCCTGGCTTGCAACGATTGCCGCACCCGTGGCCATGATGATGGCGAAGAACAGCATGCTCTGCGGCATGATGGCAAAGAACGGATTCACTGCCAGTGCCGTATCTGCATGATTCAGTACCCATGCTCCCTGTCCCAGATAGTTGAGAATGAGCATGGTCTTTACGAAGCCCCAGCTGATGGCGATGTTCTTCCTGCCGCAATGTCCCAGGTCGGAGTAGAGAGCCTCTGCACCGGTGGTACAGAGAAATACGGCACCCAGAATCAGAAACCATTCAGGCGATTTTGCTAGCAGCATGGCAGCATAATAGGGGTTGAAAGCCTTCAGTATCAATGGGTAAGACGTGATGCTGAAAGCTCCCATCACGCCCAGCAGCAGGAACCATAGCAGCATAAATACGCCAAATGATTTGCCAATACTCTCTGTGCCAAACCGCTGCACGAAGAAGATGATGGTGATGATGCCCAGGGTGATGGGGATAACTGGCAGGTTGGGACTGATGCTTTCGAGTCCTTCGATGGCTGTGGTCACGGTGATGGCAGGGGTGATGATTCCGTCTGCCAGCAGGGTGCTTGCGCCAATGATGGCCAGTAGGTAAATCCACTTGCTCTTGAGTCGGCGCAGCAAGGCATAGAGGGCGAGGATGCCTCCCTCGCCATTGTTGTCGGCACGCAGCGCCACGCATACATATTTGATGGTGGTCTGGAGGGTGAGTGTCCAGATGATGCATGACAGTGCGCCCAGGATGGTGCTCTCGCTGATGCTTTCGCCCGTATGCAGGATAGCCTTCATCACATAGAGAGGTGATGTTCCGATGTCTCCGAATACAATGCCTAATGTAACGAGCAATCCCAGAAAGCCTACTCTGTGATGATTGCAGGCTACTGAACTTTCTGCTTTTTCTTTCATTTTTCTTCTCTTATTTAAATTAAATATTATCCTTTTGGAACATAAAAATGTCCTTTGTGATTATAAATTTGCGTGCAAAGGTATAAACATAAGAGGCAAGACAGAATTTGTTTAACAAGATTTATCGGATTTAACCTTTATTTTTTGGTGATATGAAGAGCTGAATAGAGGTGAATGCCGATAAGACTACTCCCGGGAAACTTCTGAACTTGCGAAACTTTAATCAACTTAAAAAAATAAATACAATACAATCCTTTCCGAAAATCGGCTAGATGTGGAAAGGATAGCAAACTGCACAAATCTCTCAAATATGCGCAACGACAAAAGAAAAAAAGGATTGCATATTATCTTAACAGAGCCCACTTATTAAAGCGGGTTCTGTTTATTACTATAGTTACGTTTACTGTATCTTAAGCCTGAATCATTTTTTTTATTTCATCCATACTTAAGTTAAGAGTACTTGCCACAATATCAGCTGATACTCCAGCCTGTAGAAGTTTTTTGGCTGATTGCAATTTTTCCTCATTAGCTCTTTTTAATTGCTCCTCAGCTTCCTTTCTCTGCTCCTCAGCTTCTTTTAACTGACTAGATGTTGCCTCCAGCTGACTAGATGTTGCCTCCAGCTGACTAGATGTTGCCTCCAGCTGACTAGATGTTGCCTCCAACTGACTAGATGTTGCCTTAAGTTTCTCCTCAGTATCATCATTAGCCTTCGTCAAACGCTCCAACCTGCCGGCAAGCGTCTTCTCTACGCTCACCATATCCCAGAATTCATCATAACCCAGAAGTTCCTCCTCGGTATAGGCTGATTCTTCAATCTCTGATACGGCTTTGGCTATCTCCGGATTAGCCAGCAGTTCTGCCGGAACTTCCTTCGTTTTCTCATCAATTTCTGTCAGATACCTAAGCCATAAAACCTGCATTTTCTTCTCTGTAAACGTATGAGGCGTAAACTTCGGCAACTCAACAAATACCAGATGCAAACCATCAATTACTTTTTCGGTATGTTCCTCATGTACAAGATGGTAATAGTGGTAATAATCATCCAGTTCAGGCTCAAATACTTCATTAACCAAGTTGAGAGAATAAACTGGCTTCAGAAGAGAATAATCTTCTCCCCTGTTTAGCTGCTTTACATATGCCTTGGAAGCATTGAAGAGAACTCGCTGCTTAAACTCCGCAGACCAAACCATCTGCATTTCTACAATAAACTGACGTCCCTGGGCATCCTCGCATCTCACATCCACTATGCTATATTTTCGTGTGGGTGTCTGGGGAACCATTTCAGGCGTAAGATATGTCACAGAAGTGATTTCCTCTTCCTCACTCTTAAAAGGAAGAAGGGCATTAAGCAAACTTTTTACCAACTCGGGATGTTCGCCAAACACTTTTTTGAAGGTCAAATCGGCCTTAGGATCCAAATATTTCATAAGCCTTTCTTTTTTTTCTGCAAATATACGCCAATATTCCGAAACTTGCAAGCCTTTTCCATATTTTTTTTGAATTTCTCTTCTTTACACAATAATTAAAGCCCGATAGGAGAGCGTTGCTGCTTCCTGTCGGGCTTTAATAATTATGTATCTTTTAAGCGATTTGTAAAGGCTTAACAGATTACTTGTTCTTGTACTTGACAACTACCTTGTTGGCATAAATGCCTTGTGCCTGTGAAATGGCAGCACCTGTGCTCTGTATGGTCAAAGCGTTGTTCTCAAATGAACTCTCAATACCTGTTGTGGCTTTGATCATTTCTCCTGTCTCCATATCCTGATCATCAGCAACTACCTGATTTGGAACATAGGTAGATACCTTTACGTTGCGGTTGAGAAGGAAACCAAGGAATAAGTCATCACGGCTCATTAACCAGCTAAAGGTGTTCAGCAAATAATAAGGCTCTACGGTGTTTGGACATGTACGGATACTCTTATTTGTTGTGAACTCGTTAGTTAAACTTAGAGTATAAGCAGACAAGTTGCCATCAGTATAAGTGCTCAGGAAATTTACATCAGCATCATCTGCTGCACCTACCTGCTTAACGCTTGTTAGGTAACCGTTTGCATCGTAGCTCCATGTATAAGTTACATCTTCGCCTGTCATCATATCCATACCTGTACTGCTGATAACGCGACCCTGGTCATCAAGAGTATAAGTATAAGGATTATTCTCTACAGAAACAGTTTTCCCGTTGTAATTGAAAACCCAACCAAGACTACCATTAGAAGTAATTTCCTTGAGAGTTCCATCTTCATTGTAAGACATGTTGAGAGTTAAAATGCCTTCTTGAAGACCCAACATAGGAGCATACATATTGAGCATCGAATTATCTGTAATGGTGATGCTCTCTACCTGGCGCTGCTGGAAGGCATATACCTTACCCAACTCCCAAGAAGCATTGCCGCGAACCAGAGATACGGCATATTCGCCCTCTGCCAAATCAGCAGGAATAGTAACCTTTACGCCATCAGTTGTAACTGTTGTCTCTAATGTCTTGTCACCAACTACAATCTTGTCGCCCTGGGCAAAACCGATACCGGTAAGAGTTACTTCCTCGCCAATACCCATTTCGCCTGGCAATGACAAGGTAGAGATTGGGTTGTCAGCTGCAAGAAGAGTCATGCTGCCCAATGTCCAGCTATCATTACCTGTCTTCAATACTACATTTACCTTACCTTCAGTCATGGTGTAAGGAATGGTGAAGGTTGCACCGTTAGAAGACATCTTGGCATTGGTGTTAACCTCAGTTCCCTGCTCAGGCTGGAGATAAAGAGTCTGACCAGCAGCGAAACCGCTACCCTGTACGGTTACCTCGGCACCAATCTTTGCAGATGTTGGAATCACTGCATTGCTTACTGGGTTAGTAGGACCATCGTCGTCTGACGAACACGCTGAGAAAGTGATGAATGCACAAAGCATCAACATCATTGAAATCAATTTTTTCATAGTGCTGTGTTTTAATTAATTAATAAATAAATATATTGTTTTTAAATTCTATTCTTACAACCCAGGCTGACTGTTCAGAATCTTCTCTGTGTCCTCGCTTGAAGGACGGGTCATGTCTGGATTCACGATTCTGCCGTTAGGATCGAGGAGGATGAAGCGAGGAATGCCGCTGATGCGGTAATCGCTCTGGAACTTGCTGCCCTTACCGATATGAAGTTGGGTACCGCTCAGTGCACCGCTCTTCACCCTGGCAGCCCACTTCGCTTTGTCCTGGTCGATAGAAAGACCTACGAAAACGATGTTTCTGCCCTTGAACTTCTCTTCCAGTTTCTTGAGGAATGGCAACTCTTTCTGGCATGGTCCGCACCAGGTAGCCCACATATCTATATATATGTACTTGCCACGGAAATCACGGAGCGTCATCTCCTTGCCGTTTACATCCACACCCTTGAACATAGGTGATGGACGTCCCGCAGCCGCTTTGTCCCATTTGGCACATGCCTTCTTGAAGATTTCATTCAGGTGAGGCGATGTAACATAGGTATAGTACAGATTCTGCAGATCGGTGATGTTCTCCACGCCATTACCTTCAACATAGGTGAAAGCCAGGAAATGAATCAGCGATTCGCGCACCTTGTCGCTCTTCGTATTCTCGCCGATATAGCTCATCTCTGCAAGCACCTTAGGATAGAGTTGGCGGATGTTCTTTCCCGCTTCATCAAATACGTGGGCTGTCTCAATCATATAGTTGCGATACTCATCGTTGTCGGCGAGATCATCATCCTCCTTCACATACTGGCGCAGGGTATCGTAATAGTCCTTACCCAATACCAGAGTGGTATCCTGAGTGAGATAAGTATGACTTACCGGATACATCAGGAAGGCATTGGCATAGAAGTAGGTGATTCTGCCTTCTTCCATCTTCAGGAATTTGTCGTCGGCAGCAAACTTGCGTGCCTTCAGTAGGCGTTTCATCGAAGCTATCTTCTTGTCAACGGTAGCCTTAAACTCGCTCCAAGGCTGGATGTAAACCTCATTAGACAAGCCGGTTAACTGAATCTTGTTCAAGTAATCGATAGCCTTCTCGTTGCCGCCTTTCACGGCGAAGGTGTTGTCGAAATCGTTGGCATCGAACGAGATGGTTACATCGTCGCCCTTCTGCAGATATACGTTCTTGGTCTTCTCGCCATAATAAACATTGGCGTAGAGAGCATCCAGGCCGTCGAGCTGCACGGTAGCCTTTCCGTCGGTCAGTGGAAATTCGTTGACGCTCATGTGATAGACGAGTACCACATTGGAGAGCACCGGATTCTTGACGTCAAATCTAACGGTGATGCCCTCAGCTGCGTGCATGTTCACTGCTGCCAGCAGGAACAGAAGCAATGATAATATTCTATTCTTCATTTTTATTTTCTTTTTTAAAGTTGATGATTAGTTGGTACGCTCACGGTAAGTAGCATCTACTATCTTGCCGAAGCCTGAATAGCTGGTAGGTGTAACCTTAGAGAAATCGCCCTCTGCGCTCATGCCGTCGTAGATGCGGAGTGTACCCGAACCATTGCTGTTCTCTGAACCTACGATGAGATCGTAATCATGGGCTGAAGCTGAATTCTGATAGAAATTAAACTTCATCATCGTGATGGTTTCGCCGCTGAAACTGAACTGGCGCTCTGCCTTCAATGGTTTCTCCGAGAGGTTCACGCGATAAACGGTACCGCCTACAGCATAATACATGTAGTTCTTCTGCGAACTGAAGGCGAAGCAAGAGGCATTGGCGATGTCTTTGCAGTCGCTCAAGTCGCCGTAGTAAGCCTTACCCAGTGCAAAGGTGCAGTCGGCATAGCAGAGCATATCACCCAGCTGAATGCCATACAGTTCAAACTTCTTTCCGCTGCGCAGGATGGTATAGGTGATGCCCATCTTGGCATTTCCCGGGTCATATTTCGTATTCTCCATATAGACGAAATCCATGCCGGTAGGATATTCGCTGAAGGCTTTGCCGGTTACCATATCCGATCCCTTGTATCCGGTAGCAATCTCTTCCATATCCTTCATGCTGTGATAGGAAACATCAGAGAGCGAAAGGCCCGGCAGGAATGGACAGCAGGACATGAAGCACTTGTTCACATTATCATAAAGCAGATAGATGGATGCGTAAGAGGATGCTCCAATGTTGGCTCCCACGGCTGGTGCAAGAACAGGCTGCTTGTTGACGGCAGCGAAGAGTCCCTGGATACCCATGTTGGATGCCGAATATGCATAGCCGTCGCTCACAATCATTCTCATCATGCCGCTCTGGTCGCATACCATGCTCTGTGGCTTCAGATTGGTCTGCTTGGCTACCTCGTACTTGAAGTCGTAATCCTTCTGCCATACAAAACTGTTCTTTGACAGACGGGTGGCTCCGTCGGCAGTAAAGAGATAGAAAGGAGAGTCGGAATGTCCGCTGTTTGGCGCATACTGGATGCTGTATGGATGATTCAACTCAGGCATTCCGCTGGTCTTGAGGATGTCGAGATAGGTTTTGCCTGTAACCTTCGATATCATGTCGAGACGGGTCTTGCCGTTCACATCACAGAGCACCATCCAGCCTTCTGAAGAGGTATCGCTCACGGTGAGTGTATAGCTCTGCTGCCAGAAGAGTCCGGTCTTCTTCTCTGTTGCGGTGAAGTAGAGGGTATATTCTCCTGCAGGAAGCGTCATTTCCTGTATGAGATGTTTTTCGTTGCCAAGTATGGTCACCTCGTTGTCGCCCGACTTATTGATGACCTTCCACTCGTAGTTGTAGGCATCGAGGTCGGTGATGTTATCGCCCAAATTCGGGTCGAGGTCGATGTTGGCATGGGTGAGTACCGAGATGGTCTCAGGTACGCCGGTGATAGTAGGCTCGTTCAGACTGTGATAATCGTAGTTGCCCTCATCTTGCGAGCATCCTGCCATCATCGTAGCCATCATCAGAGCCGCTGCCATTATTTTATAATTTCTCATAATCTTCCAGTTTTTTTATTCTCCATAGAAAGCCAGCGCATTGCCCTTTGCATCGAATGCATCAGCATCGTATGCCTCGCCGTTGTTGCGAAGTTTCTGCTGCTCTCTCACATAGCTCTGCATCTCAGAACTTACATAGCTCTGCATGGCAAGCGTCATCTTAGAATCGTCGTTGAAATCGGCTGGGTCCAGGTCGAGTACCTTGCAAGCCAGTTCGAACTTCTGCTGGGTGAAATCGCCGAGCAGATCGGTCTTCCATGCCTTTGGTGCCGTGGTAAACTTGTCAGAGAAGATAATCTGATAAGAAAGGGTTGAAACCACATCGCCGTTGGCTGTCGTCTCTTCGGTAACAGGAAGAGTGAAGTTCTCGTTAGGCTGCAGACTTACCTGTATATGCTTCTCCTGAGTTTTCAGAATGGCAGTACGTTTCAGCGTAATCATATATTCCAGTATGGTTTCGCCCGCCGGCATCTCAGCCTTTTCCGGCAGGATGTAGTCTGTGCCTTCCTGTGCATCCTCCGAGCTAACCATTAGGGCTATCTCGCGAGGCTGGTCTGTAGGACGGCCTATCAGCTGTATCTTGACAGGCACCTGCATCTCATCGCCTTTCTGATAGACAAAGGTCACATTGGTGTTTGCCTGCAGGATATTGGTATTGGAGCGATTGTTCAGGTAAACGCCGTTAATGTTCTGAAAAACATCCGGTTCCTGTTCGCTGCATGAGCCTAGAGATAGGGCTGCCATCGCTCCAATCAATAGAGTCTTTATCTGATATTTCATATAAAAATCGTATATAATTAGTCTTAACTATAAACTATTAACTAGTTCTCTGTCTCAGAGTCAGGCAGTGGAACCACGAAGATGAGGTCGCTTGCCTTTGGATTCTTGTTCGCGTTAGAAGAGGTGATGATGTCGCTGTTCAATCGCTTGTAGAGATAGAACAGCTGGCCTTCGCCATACAACTCGCGGATGTACTCATACTTCAGCAAATCAGGAGTCAGGGTCTGAAGGTTTGCCACACCACGGTTTCTGCGTAGGGCGTTGACATACTGTACTCCCTTTGCCAGGTCGTCGCTCTGGCTCTCGGCTGCAATGAGGAACATCTCACCCAGACGTATCATCGGAATCATTGTGTTCTGGATGCTTCCGTTAGCCACCATATCGCTATACTTGTAGAAATAACGGTTGCTGCCTGTTGCTATCCAGTTGGCACGGTACCGGTAGTCGTCCTGATAGCCGCCGGTTGTTGCTGCACCGCCATATACGATGTTGCTCATCAGGTTATCGTCCATGCGGAACACATAGTTTGGCAATCGTGACGGATCGTAGAAATTCTTGTGAATCTTGCTGCGGCTGGTGTTGGTCAGTGCAAACAGTACCTCTGAAGAGAAGATGCGGTCAGGGTCGGCTGGCGAACCTATAACCAGACTCTTGTCTACGAATGGGAAGATGCCCTGGTCGGCAGTCTTGATGACATCGGTGGCATACTTGAACGCTTCGGTCTTATTGCCCATATAGAGATTCACACGAGCCAGAAGGGCCTCTACGGCATAGTAGTTGAGACGGAGAGCACGGTAGCGCATGAAGTTGCTGGTACCGTCCTGCGAACCGCTCATCAGGGTTCCTTCTGTCTTCACCGGGTCGTTGGCAAGCAGGATGCGGGCTTCCTCCAGGTCGGCAACCACCTTCTCTGCCACCTCCTTGGCTGTGAGGATAGGCTCCGGACTGTTGGTCTGCTTATTATAATAAGGTATCGCCTTCTTATCGCTGTCCTTGGCATAAACCGGACCGAAGAGGCGTAGCATGTCGAAGTGCAGCATCGCTCTCAGCGCCAGTGCTTCTCCCTTTACGGCATAATAGTTGCCGCCTGTAAAGAGACCCTGGTTCTGGTCGATACTTTCCAGAATCTTGTTGCAGTTCAGAATCAGCGCATAAGCCTTGTTCCAGGTCTGGTCCAGGCGGTTGCGCCAGTATTCTGTGCCATACTGGTAGTTGGAGAGGTCTTTGTAGTTGCCCCATACGCTGTTGTCGGTACCGATGGCGTATGCACCACCCATCACCTCAATCATCTCTACCGACAGCGACTGCCCGTAGAGTGCATCGCTGTTGAGGTCGATGTAGATACCGTTGAGCATTTTCTGGTAGCCTTCTTCTGATTTCTGAAGCTCGCCCTCAGATATCTTGTCGTATGGTTTCACTTCCAACCAGCTGTCGCACGATACCATCATCGTGCTGCAGGCTAAAATCATTGTATATAATATCTTTTTCATTGCGTTCTGTTTAGAATGTTGCACCTATTGAGAATGATATGGTACGGGCAAAAGGATAGTCGATGCCTCGCTCAGCCTTCACGGTAGACCAGCGGAAGATGTCATTCATGTTGGCCTGAACTGAGAGTGCCTGCATGCCAAACTTCTTGGCGATGTTGAGCGGGAATTCGTAACCCAGATTGATTGACTCGCATGTAAGTGTATTCTCATCCATCACGAAGCGGGATGACTTGTCGGTCTTCTGTACCATCGAGATGCCCTTGAACTGGGCATTGCGGTTGTTGATGCTCCAGCGGTCGTAGAGGGCACGGCGGTCCTGGTTGTTGTAGATGTCGGCTGTTCCGATGTTCTCTACCTTGTCGAAGAGCGAACTGTTGAAGAGCTGGCCGCCATACTGGTAGCGGAAGAAGCAGCTGAATGAGAATCCCTTGTAATAGAAGGTGGTTCCCAGCAGTCCCTCTACATCCGGTTCGGTATCGCCGCATACTACCTCGTCGCTGGCATCATAGGTAAACGAATAGGTGCCGTCGCGCTTGATGAACAGCTCCTTGCCGGTAGCTGGATCGATGCCTGCAGAACGTACTGCCCAGATGGCTGTAGGACTTCCGCCGTCGTAATAGCGGGTGGTGTTGTGAAGTCCTGTCTTTCCGCTCTCGTTCAGTGCGCTGAAAGCATTGCCGATGTTGGCATATTTCGACTTGGAGTGGGTGGCACTCAGCGAGATATTCCAGTTGATGCGCTCATGAGGCATATAAATAGGAGAGAACTTGATGGTGGCTTCCCATCCGTTGGTCTTCTGCTTACCGGCATTCAGAGCCTCGCTCGTTACACCCATAGAACCTGGGGTGGTAATGATGGCGAGCAATGGGTCGGTGTTTTTGATGTAGTAATCAAGCGTCAGATTCAGACGGTTGCCCAGCGTGGTGATATCGGCTCCTACGTTGTAGTTGATGGTCTCCTGCCATGCCAGATCGTTGTTGCCCAAGCTGTTGATGATGACACCGGTACCGAAGACGTTGGTCATCAGACTGTTGAACATATAGGTGGTATAAGCCTGATAGGCAGAGAAGTTCTGGTTGCCCGGATTACCCACAGAGGCACGCAGCTTGAGCATCTGGAAGATGCCGTTCTCCTGCATCCACTCTTCGTTGTGGATATTCCAACCCAGACCTACTGACCAGGTGGTACGGAACCTGTTGTCGGTGCCAAACATTGAGGCACCATCGTTGCGCAGGTTGAAGTCCAGCAGATAGCGGTTGTCGTAGGCATAGCCACCGTTCAGATAGAAACTGGAGGCATGCTTGATGCTTTCGCTGTAGCTTGGTTTGCCGCCTGTAGGGTAGTTGTTGGCAAAGGATGGGGCATCAAACTGGTCGTCGGTAAAACCGGTGGCTGAGTAGCCATTGGTCTTGCTGGTGGTATTGCTGAAGTTGAAACCCAATACGGCGTTTATCTGATGTTTCTCTGCTATCAGCTTGCCGTAGGTGGCAGAAAGGTCACCTTCGTAGTAGAGATATTTCTGCAGGCTGTGTTTGAATAGTCCCTTCTGGGTTGCTTCCTGGTCATCGAAGTCGGTATGCTCTGGCGAGAGGCGCTTGTCCTGGGTATCATCATACTTGGTGATACCGAATTTGCCACGCACACGGAGATCATCTGTAGCAAACCATTCGGCGATGAAGTTGTTGGTAAAGCCGAAACGCTGTCCCTTGTCGTAGTTGTTGAGATGCGCATTCCAGAGTGGGTTTGATACAGGGTTGTCATTCAGCCCCTCTTCCGGATAGTAAAGATACTTGTTAATCTTGCCGTCGGCGCCATACTTCTTGTAATATGGGTTGGCATAGGCATATTCCGAGAAACTAACGGTCGGGTTGTTGGTCTCCAGATAGTCGATGGAGAGTTTGTTGCTGAACTGGAATTTGCCGGTGCGGTAAATCAGGTCGAGGTTTCCGCCCAGAGTCTGGCGGTCTGAGCCCTTCATCACGCCGTTCACCTGTCCGAAGTTCAGTCCCAGTCCGTATCTCACGTTGCCTTCTCCACCTTCGGCATATACGTTGTGCTTATGGGTGAATCCGGTGCGCAGAGGCACACTGAGCCAGTAGGTATCTACGCCCTGCTCGATATCGCGCAGACGGGAATTGTAGAGATTATCCAACTTGATCTGGTTGAACGGATCGTTGGTATTGTCCTTGTATACGCCTGCCAGTTTTTCGAACTCCAGTTTTTCGCGTGAGTTCATCAGGTTGTAGTCTGAAAGGTCGGCGAATTCCAGACTGTAGTCGCCCTTATATGAAATCTGCAGCTTTCCCTTTACCGGAGCCTTGGTCTCAATGACAACCACACCGTTGGCAGCCTTTGAACCGTAGATGGCTGTAGATGCCGCATCCTTGAGCAGCGTAACCGATGCTACGCGGTTCATGTTGAGGTTCATCACGGTTTCCAGGGTTGTTTCGAAACCATCCAGAATAAAGAGAGGCTGGTTAGGGTCGGAACCGTATTCCTCCTTCAGTCCCGCCACGCTCGACTTGCCACGGATTTCCACATCCGGCATCTTGTTAGGGTTGGATCCTGAGAGTGCGTTGTCCATAATCTTGAAAGATGGGTCCAGGGTTTTCAGACTCTGGAGCACGTTCTGTGCACCTACGCTCTTGAGTTCATCGCCCTTGAAGGTAGCCGAAGAACCGGTAAAGCTTTCTTTCTTGCGTCGGTATACACCTGTAACCACCACATCCTTGATACTCTGGGCTTCAGATTTCATCATGATGCGGGCAAAGTCGGCATGGTTGCTGCCTGTAAATCGGATGACTGTCTTTTTGTAGCCGATGAAGGAGAGTACGATGTTGCACTCTTTCCTGACAGGCAGTTCGAAGTGTCCGTCGATGTCTGTCGTTACGGCGTTGGTTGTACCTTCGATAGCTACGGTTACACCAATCATGGGTTCATGGTCCCCGCTATCGAAAACTTTTCCCTCTATCACTCCTTGCTTGACAGCAATTTCTGTTTGGGCTGCTCCGTTTCCATTCACATTCTGTGCCTGTATCGAGGCAAGGGATGGAGGGGTGAGGCAACAACCTAGCAAAATCCAGCGGCAAGCACTAGGGGTAAACTGATTTTTTTGCATAAAGTTTATTTTTTGTTTCTTGTATTCTATTTGTAGTTTTTCTGCAAGCTCTTGCTTTTTATTGTGTATGTTTCTGCAAGTTCTTGCTATATATAATTTGCAAAGATAACATATTTTTTGAAAAATAACCTCTTTTAAATGTTAATTCTGCACTTTTTTTTCACGTTCTTACAAATTGATGCTATTTTTTCCATTTTCGTATATGATTTTTCTGATAAATAGTCCATATAACGCCGATGAAACAGAAAAAGCCCCGCAGGAATGCTACCTGTGGGGCTTGAATCAACTTAAAAAAATAAATATGATGAAATCCTTTCCGAAAATCGGCTAGATGTGGAAATCTACCAGCTTCAGCCATCGCTTGACATCAAACGACGGACAGTCTTTGTGCACGTTTGGCAAATCGCGGTGGCCCAGTATCTCTGCATCAGGATAGGAGAGGCAGAGGCTCTCCAGAAGCGAATACAGAGCCTGATTCTGGGCTGGAGTACGCGTGTCGGCTGGCTTGCCGTTCTTGTCGAGACCTCCCTCATAACAGATGCCGATGCTGTGAGCATTGTAATGACGGGCATGGGCTCCAACCTCTGACTCCGGACGACCCGGATATACCACACCATCCTTCGTGATGTAATAATGATAACCGATACTCCGGAAACCGCGGGCAAGATGGCACGCCTCCAACTGCTCGAATGTGAAATCCTGAGTCACTCTCGTGGCTGAACAGTGGATCACGATGAGTGAAATGCTACGATGTTTCTGTGTCATGGCAACCTCCTTTCTTTTAGCAGTTCTGTACACAGAATGAGCTGGCTACAGCTGTTAATACCGTGATGAGGAAGTTGATGATGGTTTTCCAATTTACTCTTTTCATTTTGCTTTGTTTTTTAATGATTAATACTAAGTGGATAATAACTGTCACATGCTTGTTTTAGTGGTTGAAATTTAGTTTTAGTAAGCGGCTGCGAAAGGAGAAGGATGGGGGAGTAACTGATGGTCCGAATACCCGTAAAAGGCAGGTTCTTGAGTCGTTATGATTTGCTGTTTCATCGGGAAATGTCTGGATGAAAACCAGCCGTTGGTGCTTTCGGAATATCCCTGTCGCCGCTCAGCTTATCCCCTTATTCCTTCTTCCTGTTTTCGCATACGTGTTCTTGGTTATCCCATGTTGCCGCTGTTGTCGCCGGTATCGCCGGTATCACCGGTGTCGGTCGTACCGCCGCCTTGCGATGTTCCGCCTCCCTGGGATGTTCCACCGCCCTGTGTGGTGTCGCCAGTGGTGTTATCGCCTGCAGAGCTCTCGCTGGAGTTGAGGAGATCCATGGCGTTCTTGGCGTTGGCATCGAGAGAAAGCTGGGTGTTGCTGAGCTTACCGGTAGCACGGGCTCTGAGGCGGTAACCTTCTACGCATTTGGCAAGGCTCCACTCCTTGATGCTGGCGGCTCCCATCTTGTTGATGATGCCGATGGAGAAGATGGCAAGGTTGTCTATCTTCACTGCCTTGTTCTGGAGTACGAGCTCCTTCACGCAGCTCACCATGTCGGTGAGAAGCCCCTTGATGGCACCCTTCGAGAACGGGGTGTTGTGGCTCGACATGTGTTCGGCGAGTTCATCGATGCCGATGGTTTCTGTCACTACGGGTCGCGCATAATATTTGCCATACGCTTCCTTGATTGTCTTGTTCTTGTTCTTCGCTAACTTGATGAGAATCATACTTTTAAAAATTTAGTTTTAGTAATAGCAGCCTGTGTCTCCGCCGAGACCGTTGCTGCATCAACCTCTCTGATTGACGATACAAAGATACAACATTCCCGAACCCCCAACTATGCGATTTGTGCGATTTGCAGGGATTCGGGAAAAAAAGGTTGAAAAAAGTGGTATTTTTTATAGAAAAATTCTGCCCAAATATTCAGAATAGCTTAAAATGAGCGATTTATGAGTATTTTACCTCAATAGAGGTAATAATTTAGCAACGGTTCTAATTTCTGCAATGTGCATATGTTTGCTTGTCAAACAACTCTTTTCGTTTGCAAAAATATAACAATTTATTGGATACACAATAAAATGTATGTTTTTTAACGATTGATATTGATAAGTGAAAATTCTGTGGATGAACATCTCGGTTAATAAATCCTGAGATATTCATCACACAGAATTTGGGTATTGCATTTTAGAGGTTGATTTGAAAACCAATACTTTTCTAAAAACGATTAATCTCATCCTCAGCAGAACCGCTTCCGTTGTATTTATCTTTGAAACTATTGAAGTTGTAACTAATGGAAGCTATGATGCAGCGATTGAAGTTATTCACCTTTCTGTTCTGCACCACAAAATTAACCCTCTTTACATCGTTCAACTTCGAGCTATCAAACAAGTCCTCTGCTTTCAATGTTATCGTCAATTTCTTTTTAAGTAACTGTTTCTGTACCATCATATTGAATGACGAATAACCGTTTTGCTCGTAGATGCCATGATGTCCCTTAATGTTCCAAAAGAAATCACATCGAAAAAGCCAATCGTTCCTTAGTGCCACTACATTTTGGAAAGCGAAGAGACCATATGGATGATTGTAGTCTAATTGCTCTCCATTATATGATAGCGTGAAATAAGGTTTATAGACACCCACTGTCAAAGTAGGTCGCCAACAACCAAAAACAGGTGAAACAACACATTGCGCTCCTAGTTGCTGGAAATTCTTGGCGTTGGTTGACATCCAAGTTACCGTTCCAGGTTTGCCGGATACAGCAACGACAGTCGGATGGATGTAATCCTTGATATACTGATAATCCAACTTGAAGTCGAATATGCTATAATTCACACTAAGTTCTGTATCATACACGTATTGCGGTTTCAGATAAATGTTGCCTTGCTCATAATGGTATTGATTGTTGTAGCTCACACTGTTGTTCAACTGACGAAACGAAGGACGGCTGACCCTGCTACTGAAATCAAGATTCATCCCCACTCTCCCAAACATAGTGGAAAGAGAAAGGGATGGAAGTAAGTCCGAATAATTGGTCTTGTTCTTTACTTCTCCTTGGTCTGTGTTGATGGCATGAATGTACTCATAGCGAAGCCCGATGCTTCCTTTCCATTTGGAGGCAGACAAACGAAAAGTGGCAAATCCTGCATACTTGGTTTCCTTATTCTTGAATTGGTCATCGGCTATCTTCCCTTCTTCGTTTACAGACATACCCCATGAACTGATTTTACTGAAATCCGTTCCGAAATCAAGCCTATTATTCTTATTCATGTTCCAAGCAAACACCCCTTTGAGTGCAGTCGCACGATTTCGCTGGTCGTTTTGCATATGCGTGATTTCTGAGACAACATCTATTCTACTTGTCTCGCTCACTTGTTGCTTATGTTTCAGTTGAGCATAAACATAGTCGGCATCCAAGTTGAGCTGTAGGTTGTCTGTTAGTTTGCCGATATAATACAGATTGACATTGTGAAACCTTTCCTTTTCAGATTCTTCAGTCTTGTTGTCTGTAGATGTCAGCAGTTCATCATTCTTGTACGTCTGCATATAGTCGAAAGGAGAGTCGAGCATCTTGTAGTTGGAGATGCTTCCCAAATATCTTCCGCCGATAGTGTGATTCTTGTTTATGGCATAATTCATACCAACATTATAGTCATGAGAGCGAGAGCGGTCGGAATATTCAGAAGCAGAAATCTCATGAAATGTATCTTGCTCGTAATTGAACTGGTTAACATCATATCTGATGTCACTTCTCGTATTGTCATATTGATATGCGAGGAATACATCCAAAGCTCCCTTGTGGATGTTGAGGTTGATCTCCTCGTTGTTAGACAAATTCTTATGTTTGGAGATTTCCGCACCCACAATACCAGAAAGTCCATCCAAGGAATGGTGTACGGTAGTGATGTTTATGACACTCCTTGTTTCTGCATCGTATTCTGCCCCAAGGTTTGTTATGAGCTGTACAGACTTCACGTTGGTAGAAGAAAGGAGTGACAACCCTGAAGTATTAGTCTGCTTTCTTCCATCTATATAGATGACAGGCTCACCCTTACCAAACACCTCATACTTTCCATTTGTATAGAGCATCCCGGGAATATATTTGATAACATCTGTTGCCTTGCCAATATTTTTCAAATTGGAATTTTGAACGTCAAGCGTAAGTTTACCGTTTTCTCTTGATATGTATTTGCGATGACCTTTAATCATAACTTTTTGCAGATTAATTGTTGCATCCTCCAAGGTTATGGCACCAACCTCACCGGTACGATATGCATTACAGTAAGTTTTGTAGCCCACACAACTCACTTTCACAATCGCCTTTTTCACCTCGCAAGGAATTACGAACTGACCATTCTCATTTGTTACACCACCCGTGATTAAACTGGAATCACTAACATTGAGCAAAGCGACATTGGCGAAATCGACTGGTTGATGGTGAGTGTCTACAATGCGCCCCATCATTCTGTTAGAAGTCTTTTGAATACATTCTACGATGATAATATTATCCACTTGTTTCATCTTGATAGGGTAAAAACCTATCAAGTTCATGATGGCATCTGGAACACTTTCATTCTTGATGTTCTTTGTCACCTTGAAATCCTCCAACTCGTCATACACAAAGTTGATGACATACTTATCCTGTCGAGCATTCAAATCCTTCAATGCCGCAGAGAATGACACATTATTATATTGTCGGGTAATGCGTTGGGCAGAAACGCCCATACTTATCACCGAAAGCAAAATCAAACTTATCAGATATTTACTCATAGCCTATTCTCTGTTTTTATAGTCCATATACTGTATATACAGTTGAGGGAATCAAAAAACTAAGCAAAACAACAACTTTTTTCAAAATTTACAGAAAAACATTCAACGACTCCTTGTCTTCCACAAAGCCATAGGATGAAATTTGATTCTATTGACCATCTCTTTATCCTCGAACAGCAGATTTAGACAGCAAAGGCCTGTCATGGAAATAGTTGAGTATCTCTACCAATCGCATCACCTTTTCGAGGTTGTCGCGAAATAGGTATTACGCCGTATAGCCACTATCCACCCTTGTTGCTTGTATCGAGCGAGCAACGCTTCCACCGATTTCACCTTGCCTTTCAGAGCCTCAGAAAGTTCATCCAAAGTGAATATCCGCAGCTTGTATAATATACTCAATAGTTCTGTCATTGTTTCTAATTTTGCGCAAAGATATAAAATCTAATTTGTTTATGAGAAAAATCAGAAACTTTTTATGCTTTTTTATATGTTCTTTCCATCTTAATTGTCCGACTACGGAGGAACAAATGCTCTATTTCACTATTTTTTGCCTTTTTAGGCATTCTTTTATTCTAAAAAAACTACCCAAATATTCAGAATAGCTTAAAATGAGCGATTTATGAGTGTTTCACCTCAATTGAGGTAATGATTTGGCAATAGTGCTAAATTCTGCAAATTGCATACGTTTGCTTGTCAAACAACTCTTTTTGTCTGCAAAAATACAATAATTTATGTGACACACAAAGAAATATATATTTTTTAACTAGAGAATCTCTAAAAGAAATTCTGTGGATTAAGTTTACCCATTAGAAAAATATTGGCAAACTTCATCACACAGAATTTTATTTTTCCGCTTTGTTGCGGAATCATGTATTGAGAGAGTTTATAGTCTATCTATTTCTTCACTTGCAGCACTTTCGCCCTTATAGCGTTTTTTGTCTTTGAATGTATATCTTACCAAGAGGCTGATGCGGCGACCATCCTTGAAACTGCTTTTGTCGAATATGTAATCTGAGGCATATCTTGTCTCTCGTTCTTTTGTGCCGAGGATATTGTTAAGACTCAGCCTTACCAACCATGCATTGTCAGCAAAATGCTTGGTTACTCCTAGGCTAAACCATAATGCCTGTTTAACCAGATATTCCCTCATGTTTCCATCAGAATTGTAACTTAGCAGTACGTAAGGCATCCAATGGTGGCGCAAGTTGAAATAGCTGTTGAACGACATTGATATATAAGGCTTGTCATTCTTGATTTTTCTTCCATCCGTATTATAGAGTGACATATAAGTTCGCATCATGTTAAGGTTGAAATATGGTTCCCAAACACCCACATTCGTATGATAAGCCAAACTTGCATTTACTGCAGAATAATGCGGAAAATTTTCAGGCTTTGACATTGCCACCAATGGGGCTGCCTGCTGAATGATATTCGTTGAGATGATGTAATCTTTTATCCTTTGATAATCGACTGAGAAACGCAATTGATGCCATTGCAACGAATAGGATATATCTGTCGTATATTGTGGAAGTAGCCATGGATTACCTGCCTCGATGGAATAACGGTTAAAATATTCTTCGCTGTTTCTAAGTTCGTAATAGCTTGGACGTTTTACCTTGGTTGTCATACTTAATCCCATTTCGACATTCTTTACAGGCAAAGACAATGAGAAGAAAGGATAAAAATGACGATAAGTCTTATCCACCAAGCTATTTTGGGAGATGGCATCACGATACAGCATACGAAATGACTCAAATCGCATTCCCAGTTGGGCAGACAATTTGGCGATAGATACATTGCATCCGGCAAAGGCGGCGAGTTTTGTTTCTTCTGCATGAAGACGACTCGTTGCGCTTGACTTCTCGTTTTCAAGACTCTGATAATCTTTTTCTTCTTCCACATAACTTGCATCAGCACCTATGTTAAAAGTCAAGTTTTTGTTGGCTTGATAATTGATTTTCATATTCCCTGCATAGATGTCGTGAGTAGTCTCATTTTCATTTTTCACCTCATGCGCATCCGTCATGCTTCCAGACTCTTGATTAAGACGGCTATCTGCAGCTTTTCTGCTAACATAATCAGCATTCAACGTCATTTTCCATTTTTGGGAGAATTTTCCATCGTAGAAGATGTTTCCTATCCATTGATCATAGTTTGCATGAGAATGGATGTTAGAGGATAAATCTTCAAACAGAAGATTGTCATGAAACATTTGGCTGGCAGAATGTCCTCCCCACTTGTCCGTTTCCTTGGAGTATGACAAACTTGCGCCAATGGTATGATTCTTTGCCAATTCTGCACTGATACCTCCGTTAATGGTTTGATTATAATAATTGGAATTCCATTTAGGCATATCACTTTCCATATTCCAGACAGAATGATCAGCCAAAGTCTGTTCCTTATTGGTTTGGTCTGTTTTATATCTACTGCTTGAATTGGTAAAAGAAAGGAATCCATTTATGTTCTCGGTATCGTAAGTGAGCTGCACCTGTTCCGAATCAGAGTTTTTTCTGCCTTGGCTGTCAAATACAGAAGTTCTGATGCCTAATCCTCCATCAACCTTATGTTTCAAGTTGATTTTAATGACAGCGTGGGTGTCTGCATCATACTCTACCCCAGGATTGTTGATTACCTCTATCGTAGAAATATCCTTGGAATTCAAGCGGCTCAACTCACTTTTGTCCCTCATCTTACGATTGTTGATATATACATCTGCAATTCCCCGTCCAAAGACAGAATAGCTGCCATCGCTACCTGACACTGTTGGTAATTGCGCAACAACATCATCGGCACTTCCAAAATCGCTTAATACAGATTTCTGAACATCCACGATAAGCTTTGTTCCGTCTGACTTATAAATCTTCCGATGACCTTTCACGACTACTTTTTGTAGATTTAGCGTAGCTTCGCTTAAGGCTATTGTACCTATTTTGCCAGTACTAAAGATATTGCGATAAGTGTTATATCCTACACATGTTACTTTTACAATAGCCTTTTGAGCATTGCAAGGTATTACAAATTGTCCGTTTTCATTGGTCACACCACCAGTAATAAACGAAGAGTCATTGACATTCAGAAGTGAAACATTGGCGAAATCGACAGGTTGATGATGAGTGTCCACGATGCGTCCCATCATTCTGTTAGAAGCCTTTTGGATACATTCAACGATAATAACATTATCCACTTGTTTCATCTTGATAGGATAAAAGCCTATCAAGTTCATGATGGCATCTGGAACACTTTCATTTTTGATGTTCTTTGTCACCTTGAAATCCTCCAACTCGTCATACACAAAGTTGATGACATACTTATCCTGTCGAGCATTCAAATCCTTCAATGCCGCAGAGAATGACACATTATTATATTGTCGGGTAATGCGTTGGGCAGACATACCCATGCTTATCATCAACAACATTAAGTTAAAAACAATCTTCTTCATAACTTACTCCACTTTTAAAATCCCATCCACTTCCGTTATCTGTATGCGCTCAAAAGCATTCAATATTTCGAGATTCTGCTTCAATGTCTTAGTCTTATCCCAATTGAAGAAGATACGAATATGCTGTGATTCAGCTTTGCCGAATTCCACCTTGACATGATAGAAGGCAGCAAGCTGCGACACGACATCGCCCAACTCGGTATTGTCAAAGACAACAGGTTTGAGGTCGAGACTATCAGCCTTCTCCGTAGCACTCACCTTGATGTTATCCATCCTGTTCAAATCAGAAGTAGAAGATACTTGCTCCGTCTTGGCTTGGTTAGCCTCATCCGAAGAAGAGAAACGGAAAATGCCTGAATGAATTGCAGCGAAAGTAATGCCTGAGAGGAAAACAACGCCAATGATGGATGCTGCTATCTTCCAGTGATTGCTGGATGTTTTATCAGAAGCTTCGTTGGTCTTTAATCCTTGCTTATCAGCAAACTTCTTCCACGCTTCGTCTACATTCACTTTCTTTGGATTTCCTTTTTTTCATCGCCATCCTAACCATCGCCATATCGTGAAAGAAATCCTTTACGTCTTCATCGGCAAGCAAACGTTCCACCTGCTCGTCGGTATAGCGATCGGGATGCTCCTGCATATCGAAGAACATCTGTCGCTTCTCTTCTTTACTCTTGTTAAATTCCTTGTTTGTCATTGTCTTGCTCATTTAAATTGTTCCTTAATCCAGTCCATCGCCTTCGAGAGATGATTGAACACCGTCACCTTGCTCACTCCCACTTCATCAGCCACCTCCTGATAAGATTTCTCCTGAAGATAGCGCAGACGGAAAATGAGTTGTCGGATAGGCGGTTCCAGGTCTTCGATGAGAAGCATCAGCTGGTCGAGTCTCTCGTCGGTCTCTTCCGAGAGAATCACGTCGGCATCATCCAGCAGCAGCTTCGCTACCCTTTCCTTCACGCTCTTATGGGCTATCAGGTTGAGACAGCGGTTGCGGACGCTCCTCATCAGGAATCCTTCCTCACTCTCAGGCATCAGGACTACATCATCGGCAAGAATCGTGGTAAAGACTTCGCTCACTACATCCTTGCTTTCATCGTCATCGGAGAGGATGCTTCTGGCCAGATTGTACATCTTCTCGTAATGCTGACGAAACATTCTTTCTATGTCCTTTTCCTGTTTCATACACTATCTATACAGTTGAGCCAAGCAAAAAGCTAAACAAAACAATAACTTTTTTCAAAATTTACAGAAAAACATTCAACGACTCCTTGTCTTCCACAAAGCCATAGGATGAAATTGGATTCTATTGACCATCTCTTTATCTTCGATTTCTATCTTGATGCCATCGTTGTTGCCTGCGGCATTGGTATAATGAAACACCCATGAGTCAAGCGTATGCGGTGTCTTGGAGCCAGGCGCAAGATGATAACCCTCCGACTCCATATAGCGTAGAATCTCGTTATTCACTTCTTGGCGAATGGAGAGCATGGATTCTCGGTCGCAATCCACCGTAAAGTCAAGGTCTATATGAATATCCGCAGCTTATATAATATACTCAATAGTTCTGTCATTGTTTCTAATTTTGCACAAAAATATAAAATCTAATTTGTCTATGAGAAAAATCAGAAACTTTTTATGCTTTTTTATATGTTCTTTCCATCTTAATTGTCCGACTACGGAGGAACAAATGCTCTATTTCACTATTTTTTGCCTTTTTAGGCATTCTTTTATTCTAAAATTTTGGTGATTAGAAAGAAAACTCGTATTTTTGCAGCATATATATTAATATTGATAGATATGGAGAAGAAACGAATCATAGAAGCAATGCACAATAGATTGCATGAGATTGATCCTCATGCAAAAGCTATCTTGTTTGGTTCCCGCGCTAGAGGTACAGAACATGAAGGAAGTGATTGGGATGTATTGATTCTTCTAGACAAACCAAAAGTTACGCTTCAAGATTACGATAAGTATTCTTATCCACTAAGAGAATTAGGCTGGGATATTGATGAAATCATCAACCCTGTACTTTTCTCCCAAAAAGAATGGGAGGAGAACCATTATACCTTATTCAATCATAACGTAAATAAGGAAGGAATTGCAATATGATAAAGGGACAACTTACAGACACTGACAGAACCGAGATTGTAAAGTACAGAATAGAAAAAGCCTACCGTACTTACCAAGAAGCTGTCGGTTCTATAAAAAATGGTTATGTCGAAACAGCAGCCAATCGTTAATAGCTTCTCAAAAAACAGCAATTAAAATTTCATTCTCCTTTCACAAACATCAGAGTATACTAATAATCAACCACTTAAGTGTGAAAGGAGAATTCAACACCCCAATAGTACTACGGCTATCATGGGAAACGACAAAAGAACCAACTGCGCTTACCACCGCACCATTTACCTTGAGCTGAAACAACAATAATAATCAGCCGAAAGGACTATTAATATAAGGAGAAGGCAACTTAGTCTAAAGGAGAAAGCAACTATCACAAAAGGAATAGAAAAGGCTTCTTTGTATCGGATGACCCGGGTCATCCATATAGATGACGGGAGTGAGCCATATAGATGACCCGAGTCATCCATATAGACGAGCTTAGTCATCCATCCGATGAATCAACCCTTTTCGCCTGCCAATATCTATCCCTCATCCTTCTGGTTACTATGCTTCATCCCAACATTCATAACAAAGACACCCACTATTCATTATCAAAA
>ERZ1034949.50-NODE-50-length-72757-cov-22.661344_pt1 | contig 72757 bp, 60 predicted proteins | sample MGYA00520590_ERZ1034949 | MGnify/ENA primary metagenome ERZ1034949 (study PRJEB33766, sample SAMN09781752) | gut metagenome | biome: gut microbiome | host: Homo sapiens | place: Madagascar | study: EMG produced TPA metagenomics assembly of the PRJNA485056 data set...
TGCATAAAAATCCTTATGAAATCTGACTCTGCGAATTAATCAGTGCTTCCTTAACCCTTTCCATCCACTTCATGGCGTCATCCAACATATTTGTTGTTACAAAGTGACCAAGAAGGGGATAGGTAATACGGGTTACCTTTCCCCCTGCCTGCTGCATGACGGAGAAGAAATGGGCCTGAGCCCTGGGATCAATGGAAATATCACTTTCTCCGTTTGTCATAAAGATGGGGATATTCTTCATATCTTCCGCATGGTTAATGGGCGATTTCTTTTCGATTTCATCGTACATGTCCCAGTCCTTCGGCACATACAGGCCGAAGCGGGCCTGGATGAAAAGGTGGGTCAGGAGCCAGTCACCGGATCCATTGAAGGATACAATGCCCTTCAGCCGGTCTCCATAGATGCTGCCGATGCCAAGGACCGACATGCCGCCCATGGAATGGCCCAGGATAAAAGGCTTCTCATCATAGTCTTCCCGGATGCAGTCCGCCAGAAGGGGAAACTCTTCCATATTTTGGAAAATAGTATTCCAGAAAATGGGATAGTCTTCCACTTTGTAATAATCATCAAGGGCCCCCCGCTCCCCATGACTCTGGGCTTCCGGAATATAGACGGTGTATCCGTTTACCGCAAAAATAGCGGCCTTGGAATACTGGAAATCCGCCTGGCTGCTCCAGCCGTGGTATAAAATCACCGGATTTCCTGTATCTTCAATAGGGTGGACAACGGTCACAGGAATATGGCCTACCCTGATTTTTTCAGTCTTTAACTGCCCCATTTTTGGCTCCTTTCAGTTCCGGATAGTATCGGTCGGTCCACTTCCAGCGGTTATGGAGCCAGAACCATTCTTCCGGATATTTATAAATCCACGCTTCCAGACGCTTATTGATCTTGTCCGTAATGTTCTGGATGGCCTCTTTCTTCTTGAGTCCTACATCGGCAGTAATGGGATCATCAATGATGATTTCATAATGCCAGGGAGAAGTCTCATGGATGAATGCGGTCATGACAGGAAGCTTTGTGAGCAGTGCAAAATGGGCCGGCCCCGTTGCTGTCAGTGTCTTCTGACCGAGGAAATCAGAAAGGATGCCCGTATCCCCGGGATCCTGGTCGCAGAGCAGGCCTACGAAGTACCCCTGCTTAAGACGCCGCAGCATATCCCGGACACCGGTCTTGTACTCCACCGTCTGGCCAGGGATAGAACGGTATTCACAGAGAAACTTATCAAAATCCCTGTTCTTCTGCTTCATGGCTACAGAAAGAAGAGGATACCCATAGAGAGCCAGTGCCGCCCCTTCTACTTCCCAGTTTCCGCAGTGGGTGGCTGCCAGAATGCAGCCCTTCCCCTCTGCTTTCAGGCAGTCCAGTTTTTCCCGGCCCTTCACCGTGACGTAGGAATGAATATTATCCCTGTTCAGGAGAGGAAAACGAAACATGGAAATACCGAGCGGCCCAAAGCGGAGGGACGAATTCTTTGCGATTTCCTTCGCCCGGTGCCTGTCCTTCGTTACGCCGGCCCGGATAATGTTATTCACAGCCAGCACCTTCCGCTTCGGAGGTACAAAGGTCCAGAAAAAGTGGCCCAGTCCCCGCCCGAAGGTCTGTGCATGGTCCGGAGACATGTGGCATGCCGCCCAACCCAATATTTTCAGAAGTCTGTAAGTAGCACCCATAGTAAACCTTAAAAAATATAAATAAAAGAAAAGACAAGGCCCATTTCTAATGAGATAAACCTTGTACATGGTGTGTAAATGCGAAATATAGAAAAAATCAGGAGTCAGGAGTGGTGAAGCACCGCATAATGTTTGCAGGGCGAAGCAATTGTTGTTGGAATGGTATAAGCCACTCCTTGTGAATGAGTTTGTGGATACAGACGATAGAAGTTAAATAGTAATAGAATTCGCTATCCGCTTTCAGCTTACCGAGAACAAACCACTTCGTGGCCCCCGCCTCCCCCCTCTTTTTTGGGGGGAGGTGGCAAGAGCAGCAAAGCAGAGGAGACCCTCGCTGCAATCGCTCTGAACATGCTCGAGTACAAGCCCCCAGCCACAAACCTTCGTAAACTCGGCCCCTTTGGCGCGCCCCTTCTCTTAGGGCTGCATGTTTGGGGATAGAGTCATTTGACCGTTGAAATGAAGCGTCTTCGCTGCAAACCGGCCTCATGAGGCGGCGCTTCCTGATCTGTGCGCCGCCACTTTCCCCTCAGCCACCTTTTTTCTTATTTCCCTTCCAGTTCTTTCAGTTTCTTTTCCAGCTGGCGGACTTTTTTCATCAGTTCCGGCAGGTGGGAGGCAGCCACTTCTACCCTGCCCCACTGGGCATGGGTGCGGGTTGGGTAGCCCATATAGACTCCCGGCTCTTTGATGGCGCCGACAACGCCAGATTTACCGCCTAAAATTACATTGTCCGTAATGGCAATATGGCCATTCACACCGGTCTGTCCTGCCAGGATACAGTGGTTTCCGATGGTGGTGCTGCCGGCAATTCCGGTCTGGGCGCAGAGGAAACAATCCGTTCCCACCTGTACGTTATGGCCCAGGTGGACGAGATTATCAATTTTTGTACCATTGCCGACGACCGTATCGTTCAGGGCACCGTTGTCCACCGTGGAGCAGGCACCAATTTCCACATCGTCACCGATAACCGCACGGCCCAGCTGGCGAATGTGGTGATGATGGCCGTTTTCGTCGGTAGAGAAGCCAAATCCCTGTCCTCCGATAACCGCATGGGCCCGAAGGACTACCCTGTCCCCAAGAACGCTGTTTTCATGGACAACGGAGCCCGGATTCAATTCGCAGTCCTTCCCTACCTTCGCATTCTTTCCGATGTAGGTATAGGGATAAATGACCGTGCCATCACCGATTTCTGCACCATCTTCAATCACCGCATAGGCCATGATGCACACGTTTTTACCGATGACTGCCTTGTCACTGACAATAGCGGTGGGATGAATGCCGGGAGTAAAGCGGTTTTCCGGGTGATACAGATCCACCAGGTCACCGAAAGAACGGCGGCAGTCCGGTACCACGATGAGATTCTTCGTGCAGGTTTTCGGAAGTTCATCCACCAGAATGACTCCTGCCTTCATTTCCTCGATATGTTCCGCGTAAATGCCCCGGGCAAACGTAATATGGGAAGGGCCTGCACTTTCGGCGCTCCGTACATCATCGATGATGACAGTGCTGTCCCCGTACAGCGTGCCGCCTACAATTTTAGCCAATTCACCTGCTGTTTTTTTCATAGTTTTCCTCACTTGGACTGGGATGCAGCCACTTTCGATGCGCCGCCATCCATCTTGGCCAGTACTTCGTCCGTAATATCTACGGCTCCCGTCGGTACAGCCATCTTATTCATGACGATGCCGATATTCTTTTCCTTGGCAATAGCCCCAGCCTGGGACTGGACCATGGATTCAATCTGCTTCTGCTTGCTCTGGATGAAAATCATCCGTTCCTGCTGGGCAGACTGTACTTTTTTCTGCATTTCTTCATCCGAAAGTCCGCTCTTCTGGGCTTCTGCCAGACGATTGCTGATTTCCTTGTCCTTATCCGTGATTTCCTGCTGGATGGCTTTAATCTTCGGGGACTGGTCTTCCAGTTTCTGATAGTCCACCACTGCCACCTTATGTTCACTGCCGCAGCCGCTGAATACAGCAGCCAGGGCAATCATTCCTACACAGGCCAGTTTTTTCCACGCAGCCTTTTCCATTTCTTTCCTCCTCAATCTATGTTGAAGTGATTTCTTACTTCCTGATATTTACAATCCGATTGACCAGGTCTCCGGTCACATCGTCCGCATTGATATTGGCTTTGTACTTGGAGAATATCATGTCCAGGTTCTTTTCGGAAGCCACTCTTGCCGCTTCCTGTTCGATATCGGCCATGATTTCCTTTTTCAATGCCGCCATCTGTTTCTGCTTATCATCGATTTTTGCCTGCCAGTTTGCATCCCATTCTTTGTGGGTTTCAGCGAAATCCGCCTCTTCCGCAGAAATGTCAGCCTTAGTCTCCTGGGACAGGTTATTTTTGATTTCTTCTGCTGCGCTGTTGGAATAGTCTTCCAGCTCCGCCTGGGCCTTTGCCTTTGCGTCGGTCATCTGTTTGACTTCTTCCTCAGTCCAGCCGCCCATATCTGCCTTTTCCCGGGATGTACGGAGATCCATGAGCCTGTGAAGTTCATCCTTTACCTGCTCCTTTTCTTCCCCGGTCACGCCCAGGACAGTGAGCTTCATCTGGAGATTTGCCATCTTCGCCCGTTCTTCGGGAGTCAGGGTTTCCAGATTCATGGTGCCCGCTTTCGTAGTATGTTTCTTTTCGATATCCCCATAGAGCTTCTGGAGACCATCATTCAGTTCATCTTCTTTGGCCTTTACTTTTGCCTGCAGCTCATTTTGGGCATCCACCCGCCGGGACGTATCGGCCAAGGCGGTGGCTATCTGTTTCTGCTTCGAAGAGGACTCTATCAGCTTATTCCGCTCAGTCTGATACTGCTCGAGCATATGGTTATATTCAGTTTCCAGTTTGAAATACTCGCTGTACTTCGGATGGGCTTTCACCAGTGTCTCCAGGTCCGCTACGCCATAGTGGACAGCGGGCGGCGGTGTTTCTTCTTTTTTGGTACCGCACCCGGCAAAGGCAAAGGAGAAAGCCATCATCACGGCGCAGGCAGCAGCAATCAGGGGACTGCGGTGCATCATGAGGGGCCTCCGTTATTTGCTCTGGGAAGCAGCAGTGGACTGGGAAGCGGTGAGTGTCTTATTCAGGGAATCGGACACTTCTTTTGTGATATCGGTGCCGCCGTAAATCACGGCGGATTTATCCACCACCAGGGACAGACCTTTCTTGGAAGCCACAGACTTCACAGCACCGGTGACCTGGTCTTCCATGTCCTTTTCAATGGCTGTACGTTTCTGGTTGAACTGCTGCTGCATGTCATTGAACAGTTTTTCTTTGTCCGCATCGCTCATGCCCTGGGACTTGGCATCGAAGTCCTTCTGCATTTCATCGGCGGTGTCCTTCATTTTCTGCTGATAGTTCAGGGCCAGCTGGCTGTTATTGGAAATCACTTCCCGCTGGTCCACGACGCCGATATCCGATGTCGGAGCCGCATTGGCTGTATCTCCCATGGATACCACCGCCATTACTGCTACCGATGCGATGAATACGCCGGCCAGAGCAAAGGAAAAAATCTTCACATTTTTCTTGTTTCCAAGAGTTGTCATCATAATAAAATCCACTCCTTTATAAATTGGCAATGATTCTCAGCCATTTGCCATCTTTATCATTATACACGTATTCCAGGGTCATGTAATTATGAATTTTGTAGGAAAGGCCAAATTCATTGTCCCTGGTTTTGAAATTCCTGTCATACCGCAGGGCAAACTGCTCTCCGAAGGGGATCACCCCGAATACATGGTTTTCGTTATTTAAAAAATTGTACTTGTATCCCACATCCATGACAGAGCCGAAATGGTGATACCAGCCGCCGAAGATATCCCAGTCCATAGGGCCCGGATAGAAACGGGCTTCACCGAAGATAGTATCCCTTTTCCCCACATAGTGGCCCAGCATGCCTTCAAAGGTGGTATTTTTGTTCCCATCCCTGCCGGCATCCAGCCACACTTCAGTTCGTATGATCCAATGGTCTGTCAGGGCATTGATTTTCAGTTCCGTCAATTCACCGGGAATGAGCCTTGTCTCTGTGGCTATGCCGTACTTCTTAATGAAGGAATCGTTCTGGAGAATCCGGTTCATTTCTGCAGATATATCTGCCTGTTTCCGGGTGACAAAATCCACCGGAAGGCCCTGCAGGTGTTCCAGGGCAAATTCCGTTTCCTCCGAAGCCTTCAGCATGAGAAGCCGGGGAACCGTGGTCTTTTCGAAAGTCACTGTGGAAGACCGCACAATTTGTCCCTGGGGAATAAGGTAAATTTTGACCTTCGTCTCTTCTCCCGAAGATACTTCGACGTTTGCCGTAAATTCAGGCAGCAGCTGATGAAGCATATCCCGGCCCGCTGACTGGGACACACTTTCCGCCCATCCCACGGAATCCACAGGAAGGCCGATGAGAAGATTGCTCATGAGGCCGGGAATATCCTTCGTCTCTGCTTCCACATACTGCCGGGCTTCGGGAGACAGGTTGCCATAGTCAATCTCCGTATCCACCTTTTGAATCATCCGGCCCACGGGAGCCAGCGTGACGGACAGTGACGTATCGCTTCCGTAGTTCACGGTGAGGTCAGACACCACATAACCGATGACCACCCGGTTGATGATATCCGCCAGCACCTTGTTATACTCGCCGCTGTTCAGTCGGAAAAGGTCTTCTTCCTTCCCCACAAGAATCCGGTTGCCGATGGAAGAAATACTGGATACGATTCGTTTCTCCACCGCCAGCGGCAGGTCTCCCTCGGTGACTCCCACATGGACATCCACCTGACGGATGGGAGCCGCTTCGGCCAAAGGTGGGAATGAAAAGGATGAAACGAGCAGGAACAATCCTGCCCGCATCATCCATTGTTTCAAGGAAGAATGCATGGTTCCTCCTCTCTATGATCAGAACTGGGTACCAAAGCTGAAGTGGAACTTATTCTGGTCTCCATGGCCGTAGTCCAGGCGGATCGGTCCGATCGGGGTCTGGAGACGGAGGCCTACGCCTACGGACCAGTTCAGGGAATCGTCGTCGTCGTACCACGGAATCTTACCGCGATCCAGTCCCCATGCACTGCCGGCATCGGTGAAGAGGACGCCCTGTACCTTCTTCGCAATGGGGAAACGGTATTCAAGGGTAGCCGCGTACATCTTCTTGCCTTTGAACTGGTCATCTTCGTAGCCGCGGAGGGTATTGGAACCGCCGAGGTCGAAGAGGTTGCCATAAGAAACATCGCCGTCAATGTAGCCGCCCATGAGGCGGAGTGCCAGGATATGGCCATTGCCGAGGCCCTTGTAGAACCGGCCTTCTGCGGTGAACTTGTAGAAGTCATAGTCACCGCCCAGACCGTGGCCACCCCACTGGGCAGTGAAGGAAATCCGGCGGCCCTTGTTGGCATTGAAGTAGTTATCCCGGTTATCAAAGACATGGGTAAAAGTGAAGCTGTTTGTGGTACCGAAGTTATCCATGATAGCTCTATACCATTCATCACTTCTATCCTTGGCGGTATGTCCTTTGTCTTCCGCTGTACCGCCCCATTCAAAGCCGTCGTGGTCATCATAGGATTCCTTGGTGCTGTCGAAATTGAAGTAGTTTGTGCGGTAATCGTCGCTTACATGGCCCCAGGTAAGGTTCCAGCCCTTTCTCCTCTTATCGTATTCTGCGATTTCATGGCCCTTGGCATCGTAGTCATCGTAAGTGTAGATACGGTTGAAAATGGAGGCCCCCAGGGAGTCGCCGTTGGAATTAATCCAGGGCCGGGTGTAGGAAATGGTGTAGTTCTTACCGTCACCGGCGCCGCCGAATTCCCAGTGGAAGTTCACCTTGTCACCGGTACCCCGGAAGTTCGTATCTCCCAGTTCCACGATACCGACAGTACCATCGGAATCGGAGTAGCCGGCACCGACAGTGACGATACCGGTTTTCTGTTCAATCACATCGATTTCAATGATTACGTTATGCTCATTTTCCTTGCCCGGCAGGAGCTTCATATTGACGTCTTCGAAGTAGCCGGTATTGTAGAGCCGTTCCATACTGCGGCTGGCAAGGAATTTATTAAAGGGCTTACCCTTCTTCAGTTTCATTTCCCGAAGGATGACCTTATCCTTTGTCTTATCATTGCCGACGATGGTGAAATCTTCCACTACCCCTTCGGAAATATTCACATGGAGAATACCGTCAGAAGAAACCTGAACGTCCGGAATAGAAACGAGCATGTATCCCTGCTGGAGGTACATATTCTCGATTTCCTTCAGCTTCTGGTTCACCAGGACGAAATTCAGCACGCTGTCCTGGGGAATATTCATGATGGACTTCAGGTAATCACTGGTAAAAATCGTATTTCCCGTAAATGCCACATCATGGACTACGGGGTTCGAAGCCAGCTGGTACGTAATGCCCACGCCTTCCGGCACTTCAGAAAAGGCCGGGGTAATCTGGGAGAATACGCCCGTGGATCCCAGGGAAGCCACATCGTTACGGACTCCCTCTTCTGTGAGCTGGGTACCGGGTTTACTCTGGATCAGGGGAGAAAGTTTCGTCTTCACCGGTTCCGGGATACCCGAGAAATCAACGGAGGTAATAGTTTTTCCTACCTGTGCTTCTATGGCATCATTATCGGCCTTGGAGAGGTACAGGGACGCATCGCCTACAGCCACGGTCTGCTGGGACTGCTGTACCGCCACAGACGGAGCTTCTGCTGTTTTCGCAGTTTCATCGGAAATGGATCCGCTTCCTACGGTCTGTCCATTCTTCACGCTGATCATGGAACTCTGGGACATACCGTTAGACCCGCCCGCCAGGGTTGGCGCATCCGCAAAAACGGAAACTCCCGAAAGTGATGCAAGTACCGCTGTGAGCAGCAGCACTTTCTTGCTTTTCTTTGTAATCATAAAATCCTCCTCTTTATTGGTTTCAGGTATACAGGATTGTTATTTAGCGGTTTGAAAAGTTGATTCCATCGAATTCATCGAAGGAAATCAGCACTTCTTTATATTATATGAAGAATGCCTCTATTTCACAAGGGAAAAAGGCATTCTTCATGAACAATTTATGAAAAAAGTCTAATGCTGAAGGCTATAACTGAGGCAGGACTTGAGAAAGACAGCTGAGGAGTTACCCCTCAGCTACCTTGCCACTACCTTCAGGCCCCTCATTTATCCCTGTCCACGAAGAGCTCTTCCTGCTTCTCCCACAACACTCTGGATTTCTTTATCCGACAGGGCAGGCTTTGGCGCTGCAGCGGCTGCGGTTCTTACCGGCGGTGCTGCTGGCTGCAGCGTCACAACAGCCGGCTGGGTCGCAGCCGGTTGGGGAACAGGCTGTTCCGGCACCGTATAGACCGGTTCCGGCTGGGCAGAAATTCCTGGGTCCACAGTTTCTGATGGCACAGAAAGGGGCTCCGGTTCTTCTTTCTTTACAGCCGGAGCCGGTTCTTTTTCCTGTACCACCTGCACCGGCGGAGTCATGCTTTCCTTAGACGGTTCCAGAGCCTGCCAAATGGCATTGAGGCCAAGGAACACGCCGAACGCAGCGAAAAGTGCTACTATCTGAAGCGCTCTTTTCCGGCCCTTTCCATTTCTGCGGGTTTCTTTCAGCCGCTCCATTTCCGCCTGGGCCATGATGAGATTGATTTCACCGGTAACCTCTTTGTGGCTGGAATAGCAGCTCTCCGCTTTTTCCAGCCATTTCCTCACGGCCCGTACCCGTTTGACTTTATCTCCTGACATAATACCTCCCAATAGGGATAACCGGGGAGAACCCCTCTTCCCCCTGTTACCCTTTATTACATAATCATAAAAAGAGAAGTATAAGAAAACATCAGTAAATAAGAAAATTTCCATTTTTACGGCGTTTCTCAAATGATACGCCCATTTTTCTATGGAATTCTGCTACTTCCTGTCATGAATCAGTTTTGACAGCATGCCCCGCAGCCGGCGGATGCCCCGTTTTTCCAGACGGTATACATAGGCCGTACTCACATCCATGGCTGCTGCCGTTTCCTGGGCACTCTGCTCCTTGAGATACACCATACGCAGCACGTCCTGTTCCCGTTCCGGCAGCCGACTCATGGCGCGGTCCACGGTGGAATGGAGGACACTCTTATCCGCTGACTCAAAGGCCGTATCAGGCACCGTTTCCGTGAGGTAGGCCTCTTCCTCTCCCTTGTCCAGAAGAAGATCTTTTCCATTCTCCTGCAGGAAATCCACCATCCGCCCCCGCACCCGGTGCAGGGCATAGAGAGAAAAGGCGACGCCCAGGGAGGGATTGTACTTTTCCACCGCCTCCATGAGGCCTACGGTGCCCTCCTGGATGAGATCCAGGGTCACTGCTTCCTGGAGACCGTACTTCATGGCTTCCCGGAAAACCAGGGGCTGGTAATGCTCGATAAGCGACTGCCTGGCCTCCAGAAGACCCTCTTCTTTATATTGTTTCCACAAGACTGCTTCCTCTTCCCTCGTCAGTTTCCTGATGGTAGCAAGGAAAGCTTTATATTCATCCAGCATATTTCACTGCTCCTAGAATTTGAAACTCCAGTCTGTCCCTACATAACTGTCATGGTCACTATTATACCATGAAGACAGCCCTACTCGCGAGTTCAGGTCGTAGTGGGCGCCTACGCTCTTATCCTTATTATTCATGCCCATGGTAGCGGTAAGCATGAAATCGTTGAACAGGTATTTCCCTATCTTAATGTAATAGTTATTGCTGTTGTCATCCACACTGTCGTAGTAATCAGTGAGATTCGATGTGATGGAAATAAGGTCCAGCCCGATCTTGTCCTGCAGGAAATCCTGGATACCATTCCCGAAAAGCATGGTGAGGCCCGCATTGAAGAGGGCTCCTTCCATGGCTCCGTTATTATCCTTGCTGTTCGGGTCCTGGTGAAAGGTGAGCAGCATCAGAATTTGGGAATCGTTCAGGGCCGGTTCACTGTGGAATGTGGTTTTCATACTTCCCACGGGGCCATCAAGCTGGGCTGTAATTTCATAGTGGCCCACCTTTGTGAAAGCTTTGGCATGGATAGAAGGCAGTAAAGACCCCGGTTCTTCTCCCCAAACTGCATGGGCATCACCCATCTTGAATTCCGTGGTATTGAGTTTCACTGTTCCCTTATCCACATTCACCCGTCCGCTCATGACAGGATCCGAGAGCGGTCCCATCATATCAATGTTGCCGTGAATGGCAAGATCATAGAGAGCACTGTTATAGAGGTACACATTTTCACCGATCTGCACGTCGATTTTAGTGAGAATATCAAGGGATGTGCTCCCGGAATCTCCAAGAAGGGCAAAGGGGATATCAATCACCGCATTTTGGATTTTCAGGGTACCACTGACCCCCGGTTTTTCAAACCCCGCCACTTCGCCAAGGGTGAAATCCCCGTCCAGGCTGCCTTTATAATAGGTATCGTTGATGGAGGGCATATGAATATGGAGTTCCCCATTGTACTGGCCCAGCCGGTAATGGTCCCAGGAAATATTTCCCTTCGTGGTGAGACTGCCGCCACCAAAGGCGGCACTGCCGTCCAGGGATGCTGTCTTTCCGGAGAACGTGACTCCTAAGGTAATGGGGCTTACCGGTTCATTCAGGGTCGTCAGGGTAAGGGCTCCGTCTTTTACGGAAATTCCCCCCAGCAGGAGTGGATCATCATAGCTGCCGGCCACCTTCACGTGTCCCTGGATAGGCCCACTGGCAGAGGTGATCGGTTTGAAGAATAGGGCCAGCATATTCATATCGGCCTGGTCCAGATTAATATCGAGGTCCATAGGCACAGCTTTATCTTCGGTGTTTCCGGTGAAGAGATTTCCGGGCATGGTCCCTTTCATGCTAGCCCGATAGGTACCCCTCTGGAGCAGGGCATTCTGCAGGGTCACCACATTGTTCGACGCATTGGCAAGAAGAGAAAAACTGTCAAAAGTAATATCGCCGTACCGGGGATGGTCAACACCCACGGACACATCGGCCACCGGATTTGCCCGGGTTCCAGAAAGATTGACCGCCGCCGTCAGCTTACCACCGATGGAAATATTCTTCTTTCCCAGGGCCTGGGGAACCCAGGATACATCCATGTCTTTCGCCGCTGCCTGGATATTCAGGGCGCCGTCAGTGGTCATCTGCCCCTGGGCGGCGAGGACACCGTCACCGATGGGGATATAAAACTTGCGGATAGAAAGAGCCCTGTTCATATAGGAGAAATTAATATCCCCCTCTCCAAGGACTGCGCTTCCCAGATGGCCGCCGTTAACGTGAGCTTTAAAATCAACGCTGGGGTTATCTATGGTTCCGGAAATACGCATGCCCCCTTCCACAGCGCCATCTACACCGTCAGAAGGCTGCTTCAGGAGTGTCATAATGTTCTTAATGTTCCAGCCGTTGAAATTAAGATATCCATCCAAAGCTCCAGTGGAAAGGTTGTAGCTTCCCTTCCACTGGAAGGTCCCCTGTTTCTGCCGGAAAGAACCTTCATCGATGCTAACCACGTTGTCTTTATAATGGATGCCCGCAGACACATTGCGGATCGTATTGCCTCCGATGGTAATGGACTGGGTGGACGCAGTGCCATCAAAGGCAGGATTGTCGAAGGTACCGCTCACTTTGCCGTTCAGGGATACGATGCCTTTCACATCTTTCCCCGGCAGCATCCGTTCAATGCTGATATCTGTCATGGCCACTGTAAAGTCGAGGCCCTTCGTTTCACTGGCCGTTCCGTTTACCACGATGGTGCCATCGTAAATATAGCCCAGCCCATCCTGCAGGGTCAGACCATGGTCCTTATAGGTATACCGTCCGGAAAGACTCTGGAAGAGCTGTCCCATGACGGAGCCGCTCCAGGCGGAGAAATCACCGGAAACATTCGGATTGTCCAGGGTTCCCGTCACTGTGAGATCATTAGAAATCCAGCCGGTCACCGGGTAATCCAGTTCCGCCAGGGAAAGGAGGCTTTCGATTCTCGTCTTTTCTGTCTTAACAGACAGATTCATATCATGGGGCGCCGCAATACCGATGGTGCCCTGCACTGTATGGGTGCCGGAAGTGCCCACCCAGCGGAGACCGGAAATATCCAGTTTCCCATCGTGGCAGCCAAGACGGCCGTCGATGGTATCGAATCCGGCATTTCGGATATGCCCATTTCTGGCGCGAAGCGTTCCTTCGCCTTCCGGGTTATCCAGGGTACCTGTCACATGGCCGCTGAAAGAGGCGGTGCCTGCCATATCCTCACCGGTGATGCCGGAAAGGAGGGACAGGTCCACATCCGAAGCGGTAACCGCCAGATCCATACTCTGGGGATTATAGACGCCCTTCACAAAGAAGGCGCCATCCCCCACAAGGCCGCTGGCATAGGGAATAGATATGGACTCTCCCTGTTTTTCCAGAGAGAACGCCCCGTTATCCAGTGATACACCGTCGTAGGACAGGGACCTGCCATAGCCGGTAACGTTCCAGTTTCCATCGGTATAACTGCCGAATCCACTGAAAGAACCTGCCGACATACCATTATAGGCAAAACCGGTCACGTCACCATTTCCGGAAGACCGATGAAGGGAAAGTACTCCATCCAGGTAATTGCCATCTGCCACGCAGAACCCGCTCAGAATACCGTTGACAGGAGTAGAAAGAGGAAGTTGTGAGAGGTCAATGGAATCTGCTTCCACCTGCAGGGAAAAAGCGCCACTCTCTTTGTCATAGGATCCCTGTCCCAGCACATGGCCACCGGCGGCATCTGCTTCCAGATAGGGAATAGAAAGATTGCCATCGGTATAGGAAAAGGTGAGAACTCCTTTCTTGACCTGCAGCCCCTGATAGCCTCCGTCTTTCACAGTCACTGTACCGGAGGCAGATGGATGGTCCGTAGTACCGGAAAAAGAAATACTGCCGTCCACAACGCCCTTCACATCATAATCCGGGAGGAGGGTTGGAATATCCAAAGAATGGAGCTCCGCCTTTCCACGGAAATAAGGGGTATCCCCCGATGCATTCACATGGATTTCACCGGTCACCTTCTGGCCATTCACTTTAGCAGAAAGTTTTGTGACATCCACATTTTCATTTTCGATATTAAAAAAAGCTGCCCCATCAGTTAAAACGTAGTCGTCATAACTAAGAGCAGCATGATTAAAAGAACCGGTCACCCGGTAGGCGACGGCGCCGTCACTTTTCCAGATTTTGGCATCCGTCACCTGGGTTGTCCCCTCCCTCATGGTCAGTTTCTGCTCCACCTGGGGGAACTGCTTCAGCAGGGGTTCGAGAGAAGTGAGGGCAAGGGGATCGGTCTTTACATTGATTTCCAGATTATTACTGTCTGCATACTTCAGGTTTCCTTCAAAGGCCGTATCAAGGAATGAGCCCTTCAGGTCCCCTTTAATATGGGAATCGGCATCCCAGGCAAAGGTCCCGGCGAGCCCGGAGAAATCAAAGTTCCCAGCCGATGTGGTCTTCACGGAAGCGCTGCCGTCATGGATAACTACCTTTCCGGTGAAAACACCGCCGTTGGAATCGGTGGATGGTTTTATAAGATCCGCCGCATTCCAGGTACCATCACTTTTCTGGGTCAGCGTCAGTGTCGGATTATCCACCGTCACCGTCTTTACCACGGAAGCCACGCCGTTATCTTTGAACAGGTACCCATAGAGAGAAGACATGGTCCAGCCCACGGTTAAAGAAGGAGTCGTCAGCACTTCATTTCCCAAGGCATCTTTCAGCACAAGATTTGTGAATGAAAGATCCAGGCTGGGATCCAGGTCCATGGATTCCCAGGAGAGGGTGCCGTTGATATGACTCCCAGCCTGCTCTGAAAGGACAGGCTCCAGGTTCTGTACCACAATGGGTCGAATGAGCAGATACACGGCGCAGAGCAGGATAAAAATAACCCCTGCCACACCATTGATCCACCATTTGATTTTACTGTTCAATGTGATCTCTCCAATAGTATGTAATAGATTTAATATTGAGACAATAGGGCCAGATTGAATTCCGGGTCCATATTTAGGGAAGCGCTGATTAATTTGCAGAGTCAGATTTAATCAGTGCTTCCTTAGACTCTCAGCATCTTCGTAACGATAGTCCCCTATGCTGCGCCGCTGGCCATCGTCACCGGATAGCGGTAAGCTGCGAGCCACAAAAAGCTTTATTACTTCCCTGCCTTTGCAAATTCCGGATGAATTACTGCAGGAATGCCCATGGCATGTTCCAGGGTAGCAAGACCGATGTTGTAATTATAGAGGGCAGTGATGTAGTTGGTGCGGGCTGTATTGAGCTGCAGTTCTGCATCCAGTACATCCAGGTTGATGCCCACGCCGCTCTGGTAACGGACCGTAGCAATCTTGTAGGCTTCTTCTGCTTCTGCTACTGCTGCTTCAGTGGCACGAATCTGTTCTTTATATGCAAGAATGTTCAGATAATCCTGGCGGACTTCCAGTTCCACTGTTTCACGAGCCTTCAAGAGATCTTCCTGAGCTACTTTGATAGCTTCTTTAGCCGATTTAATTTTAGCCTGTGTAGCACCGCCATCCCAGATATTCCAACTTGCTGTTCCTTTCAGGGCCCAATCATCTTTATCAATTTTGGAAATAGCGGCAGAATCCCAATTGTATCCGCCACCCACCGAAAAAGTAGGCATGTAACCTGATCTGGCAACTCTGAGCTGTTCATTTGCAATACGTACATTATAATCTGCCTTGATCAGTTCCCAACGGTATTTCTGGGCCATGAGAATAGCCTGGTCCATGGTAATATCAAAGTCCGGTTCCGGGAAATCCTTGTCTAGCGGGTTCAGCTTCGTATTCATGGGAATCCGCATAATGTTATTCAGATTTGCTTCCGCCACGTCCCGTGCGTTGTGGGCTGCAATGCTGGACTGCTTTGCATTGGCCAGGGATACATTGGATGTAAGCACATCGAGTTTGGCCACAATGCCTGCATCAAACTGCTGCTGTACATTATTCAGGTGGCTGGCATAGTCTGATACCGACTGATCCTGTACCTCTGCCAGTTTAATGTCTTCCAGCCAGGTATAATAAGCTTTAACTGCAGAAAGCTTCGTATCCGCTTCCGTCATGTAGTAATTGACATCTGCAATATTCTTGTTATACCGTGCTTTATTGATCTGGCCTTCGACATTTCCTCCCGTCCAAATAGGGAAAGAAACATTTACGCCTTGACTATATGAGCGATTATTCATGGAACCTGTAGTTGCGGGAACCACTCTTGTCTTAAATTGATTGCCAGTCCAGCTGTATGAAACAGATGGATTCTTAGCTGCTGCTGCCTGACTGACCGCAGCTTCCGCTTCTTTCCGCTGGAGGTCAGCAATGGTAATATCCCGGTTGTTCTTGATGGCCGTAGTCACAGCGCCCCGAAGGTCGATATCCAGGTTCGATGCTTCCGGTGCTGCCACATTTCCCAAAGAATCGGCCAGATTCTTCTGGATCAGCATGTTATTGAAATTGACGGTTTTATCTTTACTTACCTGGTTCATCTGGGCAGCCAATGCCTTTTCTGTGATGGAAGGATCCGTGGTTGTTCTTGTGACGGAGCCCTTCGCTTCAGCGCCCACCCCTAAAGAAAGCGCCATTACAACAGTTGCTGCCAAAATACGGTAGGTATATTTATTCATAAATTTCATCCCTTCTAAGACAGATGTCTTATTAATAGTTGTATCCCAGACCGATGTATTCTCCACCGCCCCTGCGGCTATGTGGGAAAATGGACTGGCCCGTGATAAAGAAGTTGTCATCCAGAGCGTAACTCCCGCGAATCCGCATGGTCAGATCATCCGGATCGAAGAGGTCTGCATTAAACTTCCATCTGTTTTCTTCATAGCTTACGCCACCGCCAAGCTTGTTCCGCATGATTCCTGCATAGACGCCGTAATTCCCTCTCATCCTACCAAACAGGGCATCATATACAGGGTCATTGGTAAGGGATTCAATCCCCAGAATCCCGAACCGGTTTTTGCCGACGCGAAGAAACAGATTTGGTGAGAATTCATCCTTCTTAGTATTATATAACAATTCCCCCGAAACAGATACACCAAAATCATGATTCCCGGTCATTATTCCGTTAATTTTTCCGGAAATCTGTTTTGCATTGCTGGAGATATCTTTTGCGTTCTGGGAGGCTACAACGAGGTTATCCATAATCTGCCGGGCATCACTGGTGGCCTTGCCATCGCCATTTAACTGGTACAGCATGGAATTGATCTGGGACGTGATCCCCTCGATTTCATTGGCTGTCTGGATCCCCTGGGATGTAAGAATGGCCAAGTTCTGGGATACGGCATCGAAGTTGCTGATGCTGTTCTTCACATTTTTCTGGGATGCCGGATCCGCTACCACCATATTGATACCGTCCAGCATGGTCTGGGCAGAATTGATCAGCTTGTCCATCTTATCCATGGCCTGGTCGATACCTGGTGCCGCCTTGCCCTGCACCGTCATGCCATCGGAAAGGTATCCCCTGTCCTGATGGCCGCCGGCAGCTTTGACAAATCGGCCGCCCATGACGCTGGATGTCTGGATGGAGAAATCCGCATCCTTAGGCACCTTTGCATCTTTGTAGAAGCGGAGGTTCAGCACAGCTTCCCCATTTTCCACGGAAATTTTATCCACCATCCCCACTTCTACGCCGGCATAATGGATAGGGTTGCCCGGTTCAATGCCTTCGGCCTCTTTGAAATAGCCGGTCACGTGGAATCCGCTTTTCCCAAAGAGCACCACATTGCTGAGTTCAATGATAATGGCGGCAAAGACGATAATTCCCAGAAGGGAAAAAGCCCCTACCTTAGCTTCTGTTGACCATTTCAAAGAGCATCACCTTCTTTCAGGAAATCTGGATCTGACGGTTCTCCTTCCATGAACTGCCGTACCCGGGGATCTGTGGAACGATATAAGTCTTCCGGCCGTCCTATGGCCAGGAAAGAGCCTTTATAGAGAAAGGCCATTCGATCCGCAATCATGTCCGCTGATCGGAGGTCATGGGTCACCACCACGCTGGTGGCATGCATCACTTTCTGGGTATGTTTAATAAGGAGGCTGATATCAGTGGATCGAATAGGATCCAGCCCCGCCGTTGGCTCATCGTAGAGAATAATCCGGGGCTCCAGGGCGATAGCCCTGGCCAGGCTCACCCGTTTCTTCATGCCCCCGGACAGATTGGCGGGCATGAGATTTTCTATGCCATCGAGCCCTACAAGATGAAGTTTTTCTTTCACAATCCGGTCAATTTCCTTCTCCGGCAGTTTCGTATGCATCCTGAGCCCAAAGGCCACATTTTCCTTCACATTCATGGAATCAAAGAGAGCCGAATACTGAAATACAAATCCCATGTGCCGTCTTTCTTCATTGAGTTCTTTCTCCGAAAGCCTGGCCATGTCCTTTCCGTCCACCATGACCTCCCCGGACGTGGGCCGCAGGAGTCCGATAATAAGTTTCAGCAGCGTGGATTTCCCGCTGCCCGAAGCTCCCAGAATAACCATGGTCTCTCCGTCCCGTACAATGAGACTCACGTCATTCAGTATCCGTCTCGTACCGAATGTCTGGTACACATGCCTGATATCTATCATAGGACTCCTCAGAAAAGAATGGACGACAAAAGATAATTTGCTGCAAAAAGCATGATAATGGAGTACACCACAGACTGGGTGGTAGCTTTGCCGACACCTTCAGCACCGGCAGTACAGGTCATGCCCCGGTCACAGCCCACAAGGGCAACAATCATACCGAATATGACGGACTTGAACACGCCGATATAGAGATCCGAAGGCACACAGAATGTATGAATGGAATGGAGAAAGACATAGGAAGAAACACCATGGGAAAGGGAGGCCACAATCATACCGCCGCCTACGCCAATGGTAACGCCGAATACATCAAGAATGGGCAGCATACACATGCAGGCCACCAGCCGGGGCACCACGAGATATCCTACAGGACTTACAGCCATGCAGCGAAGTGCATCGATCTGCTCTGTCACCCGCATGGTCCCGATTTCCGCTGTAATAGCAGCTCCTACACGACCGGCCAGTACTACGCCGCAAAGCACGGGTCCCAATTCCCGTCCGATACCGATAGCCACAATACCGCCAACCGTAAAATCGGCACCGTACTTCGTCAGTTCTCCCGCAATCTGTACAGAAAGAACCATGCCTGTGAACAGGAGGGTCAGAACCACGATGGGGAATGACAGCACGCCAAGGGACAGACACTGATGGAAAGTCTCCCGGCCACGGATCGCGGAAATCTCTTTAACCGCCTGGAAAAAGAGCAGAATGACCGCTCCCAGCTGGTGAAAAATGGAAAGGGTCTGCCTTCCCAGAGATTCCAGAAATTCCATGGCCTTCCCTCCTTTCGGTGTAATTTGATTCACATGAATGTGCCAATATATAAATCTGAACTGGATATAAGATGGAGATTGAGGGCAACAGCAGCTGTTACGGTGATTCAAAACTGCTGGCCCATAAGGTATATGGGATTGTAAGGGTTTTGGGTCGGGCGACACCGCGCTGGCCCGGTCAGGTTGTGGCTTCCACTCCTTTTACTCGTTGAAGGAGGGCCATATGGTTGAAAAGCCGCCGAAGGCGGTAAATACACCTTCTGCCCCCGGCGCGAAGCGCCCACAACCCGGTAAACAAGCGAATCAACGTTCACTCATAACCCTTAGACCCATTCGCCGTTTGAATTCATCTCATCACAGCGGGAAATAGGAAGAACTGTACACTATGTCTGACGCCTTCTTGTCATCGGGCTTACTTCCATCCTTTTTGTCGGTGCCATCGACTTTCTTGTCCTGGCCGCCGGAAATGGACTCTTTCCCTTCGTTCTTCATTTCTGCCATGAGCTGCTTATTGGTTTTTGCCAGTTTCTTCAGCGCCCGGTCCCTGTCTGCGGGAGCCATGACCTTGAAAGTAAACTGACCATCCCCATAAACTACATAATCCGTATCTACGCTGCTCTTAGGCGTATCTTCCTCTTTATCGCCGACCTTTTCACTCTTGCTCTTATCTTTCAGATAATCCGGAGAATTGGAGGGCCGTTTATCCTGGATTTCCGCCTTGGTCCCACTATCCTCGTCCTTGGCAATCATGCTGACGTTGGGATCCAGGATTTCCACAACCACCTGGTTATTCTTATCTTCCTTTTCCAGCTTGTCGAAGAGATCGTCGAAGTCTTTGTACGTCCGAAGGCGCTGGAGAATTTCATCGGTAAGATTGAATTTCTGCTGCTGGATCAGGTAAGGAAGAGGCACCACGCCGCCTCCCCGGACTTCAAGAATCATATCCCCATAGGGCTGGTCCTTTGGCACCGTGAAAGCAAGGTCTTTGTAGAAAACCTCTCCCCGATAGGGAGCAAGCCTTGCCCGAACGTAAATCGTATCTCCCGGGCTCACGACCGTAGGAGAAGCAGCCGCATCGAGCAGCTGGGCAGTCTTCCTCTCTCCCGTCACCTTCATGTCCACAGAGATATTCCGAAGCGTATAAGGCTCGAAACGGTTCTGTTCCAGAATGCGAATGACATTGTACATCTCATCCACACTGCGTTCTGCTATGTCTTTGGATGACCAGTACATGTTTGTCCTGGTAAACGGTTTCTTCTTCATATCTTCCGGGAAAAGGGTATAGGAAAATGATACCGTCCCCTTTCCGCTGCGGTCCAGGACATTGCTCATATTGTTGTATACAGAAGTGACGGACAGCATGGGCAGCATCTGTTCATTCCGAATCATCCGAACGCTGAGGCTCCCCACGTGGCCCGTATCTTCATCGGTAACGGTCGAATGGAGGCGCACCGATTCCGGTATTTTTCCGGAAAGACCACTGATGCCGGTGCCCCGATCTTCGTTCACTTCCCCGATTTCCGCTCCCACGCTTCCCAGTTTAAAGGGAATATTATGGCTGGGAACGACAGTGAAAATATAGGAATTGTGCATAAAATAGTTGCTGCTTCCTTTGTCCATAAATGGATGGCCGAAAGCCACCATATGGTCCCCATCCACGTAAGTCACCGTACCAATGGCACCCAGTTTCAGATCCCCCGTTACCAGGGTAGCAGAAACGGAGCCGCCGGCTTCCAGAGGCCGGGGCATTTCGTCAGTACCATTGGAAGCCGCCGCATAGGGCACCATATGGAAATCTTTCATTTTATCAGCCAGAAATTCCATCCCCGCCGGTGTATAGCCGGAAGCCATGAGAGGTGTGGAAAGAGGGATCAGACCATTTCCTGCTCCCCTGTCTTCCACTCCCTGTTTACTGCTGTCAATGGTCCAGAGCCGAAGCATATCGGAAATGGGCGTCACCATGCCTATACGTCCGTTGGACTGGGGAAAACCATAGGCAATGGCTCCCAGAAGCTTGCCATTAATATAGACGGGACTGCCGCTCATTCCCTGGGCGATACCATTGGTCTCATCAATAAGAGGACCGGACACTTTGACCAGGACCAGGTCCCCGCCGGTGGCCCCCTTATGCTTCATGATCCCCAGCACATCTACATTGAAAGTATCGATTTTCGTACCATGAACCACGGTTTTCGCATAGCCATGCATCCCTTCCTGTACTTCAGAAACAGGAAGAAATTCCTGGGCAGCCATGGCAGGAGAAAGACAGCCCGCCGCCAGACACAGGGACAGCACAAACTTTTTTAGTTTACCCTTAGAAATTGCAAACATCAAAACTCCTTATTTCGTTTCAATAACTGCTACAGCATCCTGTTTTGTAATCTTCTGGCCCTTTACAACAAGAACCTTCGTCACCACGCCGTCGGAGTCAGCACGGGCAGCGGGCACAGGACCTACCAGGGAATCCACAGTTGCCAGTACTTCTCCCTCCTTCACCGGTGTATTCACTGCCACCACCGATGTCACCGTACCGGAGAGAACAGCACTTTGAGAAACCTCCGCCGCCTCTACCGGCATAGCCACTGCAGCTGCCAGGGCTGCCGCTGCGAGCCCCGCTTTTTTCCATGTATTCATAGCAATCCCTCATTTCGAAAGCATATAAAAATCGAAAGTATTTGGTTTTATTGTACCACGAGTCAAAAATTTTTGCTTCAAGTCAGAAGAAGTAAACCGGTAACAGATTCAATTTTAAAGAAAAATATTATATATTATAATGGTTAATCCCAATATCATTCTCCAGTATTGCTCATTGCCACGGAAATTCTGTATTATTGGCAGTGGTAGATGGTCTAAATGGATGGATAATCAAATTTAATTGGGTTACTGATTTTTCAAATGAAGAATCTATTCCATTTTCTCACTCTGCATAATTAATAAATCCACTTTCATAAACAGAGGTGCAATTCTGCCTTAAGGAGAAAGTGTTAAGAAAGCGTTGATTAATTACAATGTTTAGAAATATCAGGTTGCCCCGCTGGCTATGGTGAGGCCCATGACTTTTCCGGCGCCTGCCCGCATGAGTTCATGGGCACAGGATTCCATGGTGGCACCGGTGGTATAGACATCATCAACGATAAGAATTGTTTTTCCTTTGACGGAAAGACCTTTTTGGATATGGAAAAGGCCTTTGATGTTTTCGAACCGTTCTGTCCGGGACAGGAGGGACTGGGTCTCGGCACTGCGAATGCGGACGAGGCCATTTTTTACATAATCTTTGTGGTGCCTTTCCATCCATTCTTCAAACATCAGGTCCACCTGGTTGTATCCCCTTTTTTCCATTTTCTGTCTGGACAGGGGCACAGGAATGACCATATCAAAAGAGCCCAGGCGCTGCCAATAGGGAAAACGGTCCAACAGCGGAGGAAATGCCCGCTTTTTCTCTTTCCGGCTGTTATATTTAAGGCCGATGATACAGTCCCGAAGGGATCCTTCGTAACGGCAAAGGGTGTAACAGCCTTTGAGATGACCCGTATTGGATAAGTTAATGAGCCGGGGATCCCAGATCGTTTTCAGGCAGTCTTCGCACCAGAGGCCGCCGGAATCCATAACTTTCCCGCAGCCCGGACAGGTGGAAGGATAGATGATGTCGATGAGGTCTTCGAAAAGTCCCATGGAAAACTCCTTTCAATGGCTAATCAGAAAACTGCATATGGCCCTTCCGGCCGCCGGTTTTGTATATGAATGGCCGCCCATAAAAACCCGGGTTCCTATCCACAGGATACATGAGCTTTACTTCCTCGCTTCTCCTTTGAGGAGGGGCAGGAAGAGGGTATACCGATTTTTGATATCTCCCTGGGAAACGGCTTTTTCAATGGCTTCTTCTGTGGAAATAAGGATGGTCCTTTTCCTGGCCCTGGTGATACCGGTATAGAGAAGGTTCCGCCGGAGCATAATATTCTGGGTAGGCAGGAGAACAAGAATCACCGTGTCGTATTCGCTGCCCTGGCTTTTATGGACAGTTGTGGCATAGGCAAGCTGGAGGCTTCCCCGTTCCTCGCCTTCAAAGGAAACTTCTTTTCCGTCAAACCGGACGAAGACCTTATTTTTTTCCACTGCCCACACAATCCCCAGGTCCCCATTGTAAATTCCCTTTTCATAGTCGTTCTTCTTCTGCATCACTTTGTCGCCCACCATGAAGCGGACAGGGCCTTCAGGGATGGACTGTCCATGGACTTGTTCCTGAATAGCATGGTTCAGGTGATCCACGCCGCAGAGGCCTTTGTACATGGGTGATAGAACCTGCATGGACATTTTCGCCTTTTCACTGCCATAGTCGAAGGCTTCGCAGAGATCCATGACTCTTTGAAAAGCGTCGGACTCCGATTCTGCATAGTAGATGGAGAAATCACCGGCCCCATCAGACACACAGGGAATCCCCTCCCGGATGCGGGCAGCATTTTCTATGATGCCGCTCCCCTCTTCCTGCCGGAAAATGTGGAGAAGACGCACCACCGGTACTTCGCCCCAGTTCATAAGATCCCGAAGCGGTGAACCGGGACCCACAGGGGGCAGCTGGTCCACATCTCCCACAAGAATAAGGCGGGCTGACGGTTTCAGGGCACTCAGCAGGTGATAAAACAGGGAAATATCCATCATAGAAGCTTCATCTACAATGATAAGGTCTTCATTGAGCTGATCGGATTCATTCTTATTGAAGAAAGTCCTGCCTCCATCCTGCATTTCCGCTTCCAGCGCCTTGTGAATGGTATCCGCCTCTACACCGCTGGACAGGGAAAGCCGTTTTGCCGCCCTGCCGGTGGGAGCCATAAGGCGCACTTTGAGCTGGTACTGGAGGGCAGCGGTAATGATGGAACGGACAATCGTGGTCTTGCCGGTGCCGGGACCGCCGGTAATAATGAGAAGCCCCGACTCCATAGCCTTTTCCACTGCTTCTTTCTGCTCGTCAGCCATGGTAATCCCATTTTCCCGTTCAAACTTCTCTATTGCCAGCTTGGGACTCCCCAGTTTCCTGGCCTTCATCAAACTTTTGACCTGAAGGGCAGATCCGGTCTCCGCTTCATAGAGGGCGGGGATGTAGAGATACCGTTCCTCCTCTGCTGTAAGGGAGGGAATAAACCCGGAGTCCACTGCTTCTTCTCCCGCTTTTTTTACAATGTCCTCCGGTACCCCCAGCACAAGGGCCGCATTGCGGTACACTGATTTTTCCGGTACGCAGGCATGCCCCTGTCCCAGGGCCAGTGACAGCATATACTCTATGCCCTCTGTAATGCGGTCCCCATCCTGGGGATCCATCCCCTTGGCCAGGGCCATGCGGTCCACCTGCCGGAAGCTAAGACCCGGAATTTCAGAAACCATGCGGTAGGGATCATGGAGAAGGACGTCCTCCGCATCTTCGCCATAAAATTTTCGGATATCCAGGGCAAAGTGGTCCGGAATTCCCAAAGACTGGAGGAAAAGAATCATTTCCTGCTGTCCGGCAATTTCCTCATAGGACGTTTTGATTTTCTCCAGAGTTTTCCTGCCGATTCCTGATACCTCCGTAAGGGAATCAATATTATGTTCAAAAATATCCAGCGTCTTTTTGCCGAAATGGTCCACAATCCTTTCTGCCATGGAGGGTCCAATGCCATCAATGAGTCCGGATCCAAGAAACTGTTTTATTTCCTCTGCTCCATCCGGTTTTACATTTTCAATGGTGTCGCACTTGAACTGCATGCCAAAACGGGGATGCCGATTCCAGCGTCCCCGAAGGAGAAGACTTTGGCCGCTGTAGGGTGCACTGCCCCTGTAAGCGGCAGTGGAAATCTTCCCGGTTTCCTTATTTTCAAATAGAAATACACAGAACCTGCCATCATCGCTGGAAAATATAATTTTTCTGACGGTGCCGCGCAGTTCTTCTGTCATTTTTTCGTCCCTTCAATCAATTCCTTCTGTACTTTTTTACTGATGTCCATCAGCATCCGGTACCAGCGGATGAAATCAGGACGGAGAGTGGTCTCCTCTATGAGAGAAGACAGGGCTTCGATATTTTTCTTTTCCCGTTCGCCATCAAAAATAGGGATCTCTGCCTTCAGCTTTCTCTGGGCAACGGACCGGGACAGGGCCAGCCTCTTTTCAAAAAGGGCGGCCATATCCTTATCTATATTGCGGATCGAATCCCGCAGGACTTCCAGTTCTTTGTCTTCCATGGGGTACCTCCTGAAGAAAATGATAGGGCCGGCGGCCCGGGGCAGTGTCCAACGGACAGGGCTCTGACCGCAGGCCACCGCCCTTTTACTTACAGATTCTTTTCGTGGAGATCCTTCAGAATTTCCATGACCTTATCATGGCATTCTTCCAGCGGCACTTCGATGACTTCGCCGGTGCGGCGGAGGCGGATTTCCACGTTTCCTGTCTGCTGCCATTTCTTGCCGATCGTAACACGGACAGGATAGCCAATGAGGTCAGCATCCTTGAATTTAATGCCTGCCCGTTCGTTCCGGTCATCCAGCACTACTTCATCGGCCTTGTCTTCCATTTCATCATAGAGTTTCTTTGCAGCCCCCATCACTTCTTCGCTCTTGTTGTTGGCAGGTACGATAACAACTTCATAGGGTGCAATGGCCACCGGCCAGATAATACCATCGTCGTCGTGATTCTGTTCAATGGATGCAGCTACGGTTCTTGTGACGCCGATACCGTAGCAGCCCATGACCATAGGATGGGATTTACCATTGCTGTCGAGATAGGTAGCTCCCAGTTTTTCACTGTACTTGGTACCCAGCTTGAAAACCTGTCCTACTTCGATACCCTTGGTCAGGACAATTTCGCCGCCGCATTCCGGGCATACGTCGTTGGCATCGATCTGACGGATGGTATCTACCCGAACGTCTCCAAAGTCTCTCTTCGGGTTTACATGGATATAATGTTTATCCTTTTCATTGGCTCCGCAGCAGGCATCCTGCATTTCCATGACCGTAGCATCGCAGATGATATCGAAATCCTTTGTCCGTTTCAGGCCGATCGGGCTGATGTAGCCGGCAGTAAGACCTACCCGTTCCAGATCTTCGTCGGAAGCCATACCTACATTAATGGCGCCATAAATATTCTGGAGCCGGACTTCATTCACTTCATGGTCGCCGCGGACCATGGCCAGAACCACCTTGTCATCCAGTTTATAGACGACCGCCTTCACGGACTGTTTAATGGGCGCATGGAGGAAATTGCATACCATTTCAATGGTATGCTGTCTTGGTGTTTCTACGATTTCCTTTTCCTTATCATTTTTAATGCCGCAGGGAATGGTATTCGGTTCTACCGCTTCAATATTAGCCGCAAAATCGCAGTGTTTGCAGTATACGATATCCGCTTCGCCGGAGTCCGCAAGGACTTCGAATTCATGGGAAGCATTGCCGCCGATGGCACCGGAGTCAGCGATGACGGGGCGGAAGTTCAGTCCGCAGCGGGTAAAGATGCGGGTGTAGGCATCATACATGAGCTTGTACTGTTTATCGAGGCCTTCCTGGTCAGCATCAAAGGTATAGCCATCTTTCATAATGAATTCGCGGCTTCTCATGAGGCCGAAACGGGGCCGCTTTTCATCTCTGTATTTATTCTGGATCTGGTATACGGAAACCGGAAGCTGCTTGTAGGATGTGGTATCCATGGAAATCAGGGTGGTCACCAGTTCTTCATGGGTCGGAGCAAGGCAGTAATCTCTGCCATGGCGGTCCTTCAGCTTGAACATTTCTTCTCCGTACACAGCCCAGCGGCCGGTTTTCTGCCAGATTTCCGCAGGCTGCACAATGGGCATCAGGATTTCCTGGGCACCGGTCTTATTGATTTCCTCCCGAATGATTTTTTCTACTTTCTGGATAGAGCGGAATGCCAGAGGCAGGTAAGCGTAGGTGCCATTGGCAATTTTTCTCATCATGCCTGCCTTCAGCATGTATTTATGGCTCATTACCACCGCGTCGGAAGGTAATTCTCTAAGGGTCGGGCTGTACAATCTGGATGCTAACATTATAACGTTTCTCCTTCATTCTCAAATTTTTCAATTTCTTCCATGAGTGCATCGATCAGTTTCGCTTCCGGTACGCTGCGGATCACTTTTCCCTTTCGGAAAAGAAGACCGCTGCCTTTGCCGCCGGCGATACCGAAATCCGCTTCCCGGGCTTCCCCGGGTCCGTTCACGGCGCAGCCCATGACGGCTACCCGAATCGGTTTCTTGAACTTCTGTATCTTTTCTTCCACTTCCCTGGCCATGTCAATGAGGTCTACCTGGGTCCTGCCGCAGGTGGGACAGGAAACAAGGACCGGGCCGTACTGGGCGATACCTACGGAACCCAGGATTTCTTTGGCCGCCTTCACCTCTTTCAGGGGATCGTCGGTCAAAGATACTCTTATTGTATCACCAATGCCGTCCAAAAGCAGGGATCCAATGCCGATGGCGGATTTAATGGTACCCCGATACAGGGTTCCCGCTTCTGTAACGCCCAAATGAAGAGGGTAATTGACCTTTTCATGGAGCAGGCGGTTTGCCTTCACCATCATGGGAACATCGGTTGATTTCACAGATATCACGATATCATAAAATCCCTCTTCTTCCAGGATTTTCACATGGCTCATGGCTCCTTCTACCATGCCCTCCGCCGTAGGATGACCGCCATAGCGGTCCAGAATTTCTACGGGAAGGGAACCAGCATTAATGCCAATGCGGATGGGGATATGCTTTTCTTTTGCCTTTTCCACCACCTTCACCACATTTTCCCTTTTACCGATGTTTCCCGGATTGATGCGAAGGGCATCAATACCGGAATCCATGGCTGTCAAAGCCAGACGGTAATCAAAATGAATGTCCGCCACCAGCGGCACATCCACCAGCCGCCTGAGATCTCCCAGGGCTTCTGCTGCCCTCTTATCCGGCACCGCCACCCGAACGATGTCAGCCCCCGCCTTGTGAAGGGCATTAATCTGGGCTGCTGCGTATTCCGTGTCCACCGGGCTGAACGTGCTCATGGACTGTATGGCCACAGGGGCGCCTCCGCCGATAGCAACGCCGCCCACATTGACCTGTCTCGTTTTATCCATAGTGTCACCTGATTCAATCAATGAGTTTTATTACATGGTATTTATTATTATATGCTATTTCCGTTGGTTTGGGGAAGATAATAAGCTGCTGAACTGCTGCCATGGGTATCCGGATATTCCCATCCGGCTGAATGGAGCTGAGAGTTGTGATAAACATCGCCGGACCGGGCCCCTTTTATTTCATCAATCCGCTGATATCATTGCACATGGCAAAGACAAAGAGGCCCAAAAGGATGCTGACTCCTACGGCCTGGATGTAAAACAGCGCTTTTTCCGGCAGCTCTTTCCCGCGAATGCCCTCAATAATAGTCATCACCAGCACACCCCCATCCAGAAGAGGAATAGGAAGAAGATTCAGAAATCCCAGATTCAGGCTGAGAAGTGCAATGAAAAGAAACAGGGGCAGAATACCCGTATCCGCCACCTGGGCACTCATGCGGGCAACCCCTATGGGACCGGCCACATCTGCTTCATGACCGGAAACCATCTGGTAAAGCCCTGCCACCATCATCTTGAGGAGGTAGCCGCATCTTTCAAGACTCATGGTAAAAGCCTGGAAAAATCCGGCCTTATGGGTTTCCAGTTTCGGGGAAATCCCTATAATAGGCCGTCCGTCTTCACTGTTCTGGAGAAGGATGGTTACTGTCTTTTCCTGTCCCCCATGGTTAATGGTAACAGGGATAATCCGCTTATCCAGGGAACTCGTAGTTTTTCCGATATCCGTCCAGGTTTCTACCGCTTTTCCATCTACCGAAAGAATCCGGTCTCCGGGAGCAATCCCCTCTTTTTCTGCGGACGTCCCTTTCAGAACAGATCCAACCACGGGCTCATCAGGAAATGTCTGGTAGCCGGAAATCATGAAAGCTCCCCAGAAAATGCCAATAGCAAGAAGCACATTAAAAATAGAACCGGCGGAAATCACAAGAAGCCTGGCCCATATGGGACGATGGGAAAAGGCCCGGGGGTCATCGGATTCTGATGCATCCATCCCCAGGATCCGGTTGAATCCCCCCAACGGGATAATGCGAAGAGAATACAGGGTCTCCCCCCTCCGGATGGATCCCAGTTTCGGTCCAAAACCTACAGAAAATTCTTCCACCTTCATGCCTGTCAGCTTGGCCGTAATGAAATGGCCTCCCTCATGGATAAGGACGATCACCGCAAACACAAAAATGGGAGCCACTATGGAAAGAATCATAAAGAAAACCTCCGAATAGCATCATCCGCCATTACCCGGGCTTTCCTGTCCCCCTCCACCACGTCTTCATAGGAATGGATAGCAGAAGCCTGCCAATTATCCAGTACCTCTTCCACCACATCGAAGATAGAAAGGAAGGACAGTCTGCCGGCTATGAAAGCACGAATGGCTTCTTCGTTTGACGCATTAAAAGCAGCTGTCTCATCGCCCCCTGCTTTTCCTGCCTCATAAGCCATCTTCAGGGAACGGAATACATGAAGATCCGGTTTCTCTATGAGGATGGACGCAATCCGGCTCCAGTCTACGAACTCATGGGATGGCGAAGGCAGGCGCTGGGGATAGGTGAGAGCAAACTGGATGGGAAGACGCATGTCCGGATTGCCGAGCTGGGCAATAATGGAGCCGTCATTGTATTCCACCATAGAATGGATCAGACTCTGGGGCTGTACGATAACTTCAATATCATCATAACCAACGCCAAAAAGCCAGTGGGCTTCAATCACTTCGAGGCCTTTATTGAACATGGTAGCAGAATCCAGGGTAACCTTCATGCCCATATTCCATGTAGGATGCTTCATGGCGTCCGCCACAGTCACCTTTGCCAGTTCTTCCCTGGATTTTCCCCGGAATGGGCCGCCGGAAGCGGTCAGAAGGATCTTATGGATTCCCTTTCTGTCCTGTCCCAGCATTGATTGGAATATGGCACTGTGTTCACTGTCCACAGGGCGGATGAGAACGTGATGTTTTCTGGCTGCTTCCAGTACAAGGCTTCCACCGGCCACAAGGGTTTCCTTATTGGCCAGGGCCAGTTCCTTTCCCGCCTCAATAGCCTTCAGCGTAGGCAGAAGCCCTGCTGTACCGACAACGGAAACGAGGACCAGATCCACATCCTCCCGCCGGGCTGCCTGGCAGAGGCCTTCTTTCCCCGTGATGACTTCTGCGGGACCGTCATAGGAGGCACGAAAAGCTTTCCCCGCCTCTTCATCACTGATCACAATGGCCTTGGGATGGAATTCTTCCGCCTGGGCCCGCAGTTTCTCTATACTGCGGTTTGCCGCTATAACCTGGGCATGAAACAGATCCGGATGGCACCGGATAACATCCAGAGTCTGGGTGCCGATGGATCCTGTACTTCCAAGAACTGCTATTTCTTTCATAAAATCTCCTTTGTTGGAAATACGACTGGCGTCACTGGAAAAGTTATCCCCTTCCGGTGGCGCTGTGCGTATAACAGATATACCCAGCCCTTCAAATGAGGTTCTGCCTCTCTGTTATCTCAAAAGCGCCAGTACTGCCGCCAGGGATGGAGCCACGAAGAGAAGACTGTCGAAACGGTCCATCATACCGCCGTGGCCGGGCAGGATATTTCCGGAATCCTTGATATCGCAGGCCCGTTTAACATAGGATTCAAAGAGGTCTCCCACCGGCGCCATGACAGCAGCAATGAGGGAAAGGAAGAAACCATGGACAAGATTGTATTTAAATACGACCGAGAGAACCATTCCCAGCACCACGCAGCCGATGGCACCGCCGATAAGGCCTTCTACGGTCTTATTGGGGCTGATATGGGGAGCCATCTTGTGCTTTCCGAAGCTCCGTCCTGCCAGATAGGCGAAGGAATCGCTGGCCCAGGTGGTGACAAGAGAAAAGAGAATCAGAAATATGCCGGGATCCACATTCACCGCAGCCAGGGGAAGCAGTTCATGGCTCCCCCGAAGCAGGGACAGGGTGCCGAAGCCCACGCCAAAATAGACGACGCCGAAAGCCGTGTAAATCAGATTCGTCATTTCTTCCTTTTTGATGGCAAGAATCAGGAAGAGCAGGAGGCAGAAGGCCAGGAGAAATGCTGCAATAAATGTCTTAATGGAGTAGAAGCCGGAAGCAAAAATCATGACCAGAAGTGCCAGGGCAGCCGGTTTCTTATAAATATGAATGGAAATATGGCCCAGCATCCGCCCATATTCCCAAAGAGCAATGAGGGACACAATGGCTACAGCTCCGGTCAGAAACCATCCTCCCAGCCACACGAGAGCCAGGACAGCGATAATTCCGATTACCGCTGTAATTACGCGAACTTTCATACATCCTCCTTAATGATCCTTTTCTGTGAGGCCGCCAAAACGGCGGTCTCTCCCGGTGAACCAGTCCACTGCTTTTTGGAGCTCCTCCACCGTAAAGTCCGGCCACAGGACCGGAGTGAAATAGAGTTCACTGTAAGAGATCTGCCAGATGAGAAAATTGGAAATCCTGGATTCCCCGCCGGTACGGATGAGAAGGTCCACATCCTTCGCATCGGAAGGATAGAGATGGGACGTAATGGTATCTTCCGTAATGTCCGCCGGATCCAGCCTGCCCGCCTTCACTTCTTCCGCTATTTTTTTCATACTGTGAACCAGTTCCATACGGCCGCCGTAATTAATGGCCACATTCAGTACCATCCCATCATTGGCGGCGGTATCCCTTTCACAGGCTGCGATTTCTTTTCGGAGCCCTTCAGAAAGGACAGACACATCTCCAACAATATGGACCTGTACATTATCTGCCACCAGCTCACAGAGCTGGCTGATAAGATAATTTTTAAAAAGGTGCATGAGGAAACGGACTGCCAGGGACGGGCGTTTCCAGTTTTCGGTAGAAAAGGCATAGAGTGTGAGAACTTTGATTCCCATATGTCCGGCAGCCCGGACAATGGTTTTCACATTGGCCGCCCCTTCCTGGTGTCCGAAGGTTCTTTCCCGTCCCCGCTGCCGGGCCCACCGGCCATTGCCATCGAGGATGATAGCTACATGTTCGGGAAAAGATTTTTTATCTGACATGAATGACTCCTTAAGGAATAGATTTGAGATTTGAATTAAGATTACAGTCCCCTCACCGGACTGAGGCCAGGGATAGGCGTCCCACGAAATGCAGATTTCTCAGATTTACATACCCCTATAACCATAAGAAGAATAGCAGGCGCCAGGGATGACAGCACACAATCCTTAGGATCCAATTCACAGGCCTGAAGCCACGGCATCGCAAATTCCACTTTTCCGGGGCAGATCCATCCCGCGGCTTTGGTGCTCCGCTCTCCAGGGAGCTCCATACCCGGGACAGAATAACTCCGGCATACATATACCATGACTCCCCGCCGGAGATCACAGCCCTGTCACAGGACCATGGCCTCTTTCCTGTTATCCAATGGCGAGTGAAAACGCGCCAATCGGAATCATGGAACCAATCGGCGCGTTTTCGCGAGGGCCTCTCGGCCTTCAGTTGTTATACAGACATGATTTCCTTAATCTTCTTGTCTGTTACTGCTTCCACTTCTTTAATTTTCTTATCCGTCAGCTTCTGTATTTTGTCTTCCGTATCCTTGATGATATCCTTGGACACGTCGCTGTTCTTTTCTTCCTTCTTCAGGAATACATTGCCATCGCGGCGGATATTGCGGACAGCCACCTTTGCTTCTTCGGACTTTTTATTCACAATCTTAACCAGGTCTTTACGCCGTTCTTCGGTGAGCTGGGGAATGGCCATACGGATAAGATTGCCATCGTTCATAGGTACCAGGCCCAGATCAGACTGGAGAATCGCTTTTTCGATATCCTTCAGCAGTGATTTATCCCAGGGCTGGACGACGAGCATCCTTGCTTCCGGTACGGTAACCGATGCTACCTGGGTCACCGGGGTACGGGTGCCGTAATATTCTACAAATACCCGGTCCAGGAGACTGGCATTGGCCTGGCCCGTGCGGATGGAGGTAAATTCATTTCTCAGGGCGTTAATGGACTTGTCCATTTTTTCGGACAGTGTTTTCAGTTCATCTTCGTACATGATTATTTCCTTTCAATTAAAGTGCCCAGGGTTTCACCCTTGCAGGCTTTCACAATATTGCCGGGAACGTCGATATTGAAAACGACAATAGGAATATTATTATTCATGCAGAGCGTAATGGCCGTATTATCCATGACAGCCAGCTGTTTCTGCAGCACATCGTTGTAGGTCAGATGGGTAAACATTTTCGCTTCCGGATGGAATTTAGGATCCGCATCGTAGACACCATCGGTCTGTTTCTTTGCCATGAGCATCACATCCGCTTCGATTTCCGCGCTGCGGAGAGCGGCGGTGGTGTCGGTGGTGAAGTAAGGATTCCCTGTGCCGGCGCCGAAAATCACAACCCGACCCTTTTCCAGATGACGGATAGCACGGCGGCGGATATAGGGTTCCGCAATCTGACGCATTTCGATAGCCGTCTGTACACGGGTGGAAACGCCCAGTTTCTCCAGTGCATCCTGGAGAGCCACGGAATTGATAACCGTAGCGAGCATGCCCATGTAATCGGCAGAAGCACGGTCCATGCCTCCCTGGCTGCCCTTCAGGCCCCGCCAGATGTTGCCGCCGCCAACGACTACAGCAATTTCCACGCCGGACTCGCAGGCTTCCTTGATTTCCCGGGCAAGACGGTATACCACTTCCGGATCAATACCGAAGCCCTTATCATTGGCCAGCGCTTCACCGGATAATTTTAACATGACTCTTTTATAATGTTTTGTTTCAGCTGCCATTGTACACCCCCACAAAGAAAAATGACCTGATCATAATCCACATCTATTATATAGTAATTATCTCCCATTTACAAAATAAGAGAACACTAAAAAGTGTCCTCTTATATGTAAATTACTGATTCAGCTGTTTAGCAACTTCTGCGGCCAGGTCATCCTGTTTCTTTTCGATGCCTTCACCGAGCTGGTAGCGGGTGAACCGGAGAACTTCCGCATTCTTGGACTTCAGGAGTTTGGAAATGGTGAGATCTCCATCCTTAATGAATTCCTGATCTACAAGGCATACTTCCTTGTAGAACTTATTAATGCGGCCGATAACCATCTTTTCAATGATTTTTTCCGGCTTGCCTTCATTTCTTGCTTCCACAGCAAGAACTTCTTTTTCATGGTCGATTTCAGCCTGGGGAACCTGGGTGCGGTCCAGGTAAGAAGGATTAGCTGCAGCTACCTGCATGGCGATGTCCTTGCCCAGTTCATCATCTGCGCCTTTCATTTCAACGAGAACGCCGATTTTGCCGCCGCCATGGATATAGCTGTAAACCTTGCCTTCTGCACTTTCGTAACGAACGAAGCGGCGGACGGAAATATTTTCACCAATCTTGGCAACTGCTTCGGTAACCGTATCTTTTACGGATTTGCCGTTCATGTCGGAAGCAAGCAGAGCTTCCACATCAGCCGGGTTGGTTGCAAGAATCTGGTTGGCAATGGAAGAAGCCAGTGCCTTGAAATCGTCATTGCTGCCAACGAAGTCGGTTTCGCAGTTAACTTCTACGAGAGCGCCAGTCTTGCCATCAGCGGAAATGGCGGAAACGACAGCACCTTCAGCAGCTACGCGGCTTGCCTTCTTTGCAGCCTGGGACAGTCCCTTTTCACGGAGAATGTCCACAGCCTTTTCCATATCGCCGTCAGCTTCAACGAGGGCTTTTTTGCAGTCCATCATGCCGGCGCCGGTCTTGGTACGCAGATCTTTTACCATGCTAGCTGTAATTTTCATCTTATGACCTCCATCATAAAACAGGGTGTTTGTCCAAAAAACATAAGGGCTTCCCCACCGGAAAATCCGGCGGGAACCCTTGCATGATTATTCCTTTGCTTCTTCCTGAGCTTCTTCAGCCGGAGCTTCTTCGCCTTCAGCAGCAGCTTCTTCAGCAGCAGCAGCTTCAGCTTCCTGCTGGCCCTGACGGCCTTCGAGGACAGCATCAGCCATCTTGCTGGTGAGCAGTCTTACAGCGCGGATAGCGTCATCGTTTGCAGGAATCGGGAAATCAATAACATCCGGATCGCAGTTGGTATCAACGGTAGCAACAACGGGGATGTGGAGCTTGTGAGCTTCGGAAACAGCGATTTCTTCTTTCTTGGAATCGATAATGAACAGTGCGCCCGGCAGTTTCTTCATATCTTTGATGCCGCCCAGGTTCTTTTCCAGCTTTTCCAGTTCTCTCTTCATAAGGATAACTTCCTTCTTCGGATACTGGTCGGTGGTGCCTTCTTCAAACATCTTTTCCAGTTCCTTCAGACGATTGATACGGGTCTGGATGGTACGGAAGTTGGTGAGCATGCCGCCGAGCCAACGTTCATTGACATAGAACTGGTTGCAGCGGGTAGCTTCTTCCTTCACGGAATTCTGGGCCTGTTTCTTGGTGCCTACGAAGAGAATCGGTTCGCCTTTGGCAGCTACGTCACGGATGAATGCATAAGCTTCATCAACCTTCTTTACAGTCTTCTGCAGGTCGATGATGTAGATGCCATTCCGTTCGGTGAAAATGAAGCGAGCCATTTTCGGGTTCCAGCGACGGGTCTGGTGACCAAAATGAACGCCTGCTTCTAACAACTGTTTCATGGATACTACTGACATAATAAAAACCTCCTGTTAATAACCTCTGCCTGTTTCGTCTCCTGCATACACCCCTTAGGGCACAGATACAGAATCCGCAGACATGTGTACTCAATCTTTTTCATTGTATCAAAAAGAAAGCCCCCATGCAAGGGGGGGAAGATAGGAAATTTCTCCATTCGAAAGGAAAAGGAACATGACCATTTATATGGGCAGGACGAGACCGAGGTCGAGGGTATCAGGGAAATGCCCGGAAAATGACTGAAAAAAGGCTATGGCCTGTGGCCCTTCCCAATTATATGAGCCTGTCAAAGTACGGTATCCTTTTCAAGAGCCAGGTAATGACGATGCCGAGGCAGTAAGCGATAGAGATCCAGATAACCGCATCGATGAAAGGAATCCGATAGAGATACTTCAGGAGTACATGGGTATAAATAATATGGGTCAGATTCCTGGTGATTTCTTCAAAGAGCATGACACCGAAGGACATGCTGCCCAGGAATATGAGCGCTTTCCTTACGCCTTCCGAAACTTTGTGGCGTGAGAACCACCAGCGGCAGGTGCAGAAGACGAAGGATGTATTGAGGAACAGGAAGCAGTCATAAAACCGTTCCGAAATAGCCTCGGTCAAGCCCCCGGCCACCACGCCGTGGTACCAGGTCATACCGCCGGCAACAGCCGTGCCAAGGAGTGCAAGGAGCCCCAGCTTTATCAGGTTCTTTTTTGTGATCCAGCTCATGGGCAGCACATTTTCGATCCAGTACCCCATGAGAAAATAAAAAGTAGGCTCACTCACGGCCAGGAGTGGATTCAGGAAATAATTCATTTCTGCACTCCCCTTGAAAATGAGGAAGGAGATAACCGGTATACATCCTACAAAGAATAGATTCAGACCTATCAGGTAAAGATACAGTTCCTCCCCCATGGCCTTCACCAGTTTACGCCAGATAGGCAGCATAAGAAGGAAGGAAATGTATATATATAGGAAATAATATGCCGTAGCCAGGTCCGACGTATACAGCATGGTGAAAAATTTGGCGATGTGGCCCGGCAGGGACAGAGGCAGGTTGTGGTAAAACCATACATAGTTAATAAGAGAAAAAATAAAGATAACCTGCAGGAACCGCCAGATCCGTTTCTTCCATATCCGGGAAATCGGCTCTTCCCTCCCCAGAAGGAGCGCACCGGAAATCATAAAGAAAATGGGCACTGCCGTCTTCACCCAGAACGGTACCGCCAGATAGAGCGGATAAAACAGGGACGCCGGCCGGGCAATGTACAGGGAGAAGCCGGCGGTGGATGTATGGGTAAACATGACAAGCCATATGCACAGGGCCCGGAGAAACTCAATATGAAGTTTCTTCGCCTTCGGCCGTTTCTCTTCCGCCTTTTCCGTGGATTCCATCGTAAAACCTTCTTTCAGAAAATATACAGGTTTATCATACCACAGGAAGGAGGAGAGAAAAAGGGCCTGCAGCCCAGGGCTGTGTCCTCCAGACAAGGCTCTGCCTGCGGCATGGCTGCGGCATGACAGCCGTGGCTAAGGCTGCGTCTGGGTTCAAGGATGGAAATATGGACCGCGAACAGCCCAAACAGGATGAATGGGCCTAAAGGTTATGACTGTCTATTGATATGCTCGTAAAAGCGGATTGGGGCGCTGTGCCTGAAAGCAAGGAAACCTTATATAACCCCGTCGAAGATGGCGGAGATACCTTATGTCCCCGGTGAACGAGCGAAGGTCCACCCACAACCTTTCGCCCCATCCATCCCAGGGAAGCGCTGATTAATTAGCAGAGTCCGATTATACATGTATTTTCATGCAATACTGCGTCATAATCCGGCCAAGGATAAAAGGAAGGCGCTTTAATGTGCAGAGAAAGCGCCAACTTACCTTGGCTCAGCAGTCCTATGCAGGACTGCTGCTTTAAATAGCTCGCTATTCGCGTCGGATTATTCCTTGTATTGCATGAAAATACAAGAGTATAATCGAACAACGATTTAATCAGTGCTTCCCTGGCGGCCTGTCAGCCAACCAATGGCCTTTCCACACAAAAAGCTGTGAATCCATGGTTTCCCACTTCTTCACAGCTTTTGGTCAATTCATTTTATTTAGCAAAGTCCGTTGCCCTTGTTTCGCGGATGACCACCACTTTGACCTGTCCCGGATACTGGAGTTCTTTCTCGATTCTCTGGGAAATATCATGGGCCAGGATGGTTGTCTGGTCTTCGGAAATCTTTTCCGGTTTCACGATGACCCGAAGCTCACGGCCTGCCTGGATGGCATAGCAGTTATCCACACCGGGGAAGGATTTCGCAATATCTTCCAGTTTGGTGAGGCGCTTGATATAGTTTTCCAAGGTTTCCCTGCGGGCACCGGGGCGGGCAGCGGAAATGGCATCGGCCGCAGCTACGAGGACCGATTCCACGCAGGTCGGTTCCGTATCGCCGTGATGGGACGCAATGGCGTTTACCACTTCCGGCGGTTCATGGTATTTCTGGGCCAGTTCTACGCCCAGTTCCACATGGGTACCTTCCTGTTCACGGTCCACCGCCTTACCGATATCATGGAGAAGACCGGCCCGTTTGGCCAGATCCACATTGGCACCGATTTCAGCGGCCATAATCCCGGCAAAGTAGGAAGTATCAATGCAGTGCTGCAGTACATTCTGTCCATAACTGGTCCGATATTTCAGGCGGCCCAGAATTTTAACAAGGTCCGGATGGATGCCGCGGATACCGCATTCCATGACAGCCTGTTCGCCGGCTTCCCGGATAGCCTTGTCCACATCTTTCTTTGTCTTGGCCACCACTTCTTCAATCCGGGCCGGATGGATACGGCCATCTTTGACGAGGCTTTCCAGCGCCAGCCGTGCCACTTCACGGCGAATAGGATCAAAGCAGGACAGGATGACTGCTTCCGGCGTATCATCGATGATGAGATCCACGCCGGTCAGGGTTTCCAATGCCCGAATATTCCGGCCTTCCCGTCCGATGATGCGGCCCTTCATTTCTTCATTGGGCAGGGAAACTACGGAAACCGTGGTTTCGGAGACCGTGTCCGCCGCATTTCTCTGGATCGCGGAAGCTATGATTTCCCGGGCTTTGGTATCTGCCGTATTTTTGGCTTCTTCCAGGGCACTCCGGATACGGACTGCCTTTTCATGGGTCAGTTCTTCATCGACCCGGGAAAGGATCATATCCTTGGCCTGCTCCGTAGAAAGCTGGGAGATTTCCTCCAGCTTTTTCTGCTGTTTTTCGTAAAGGCCATCCAGCTTTTCCTTCTGTGCTTTCACCTGGCCCTCTTTTTTATCCAGCTGGGATTCCCGCTGTTCCAGGTTTCCGCTTCTCCAGTCCAGGTTATTCTCTTTCTGCACCAGCCGTTCCTCATACTTCTGCAGTTCATCCCGGCGCTGCTTGTTTTCCTGTTCCACCACATCCCGAAGTTTGTGGATTTCTTCCCTGGTCTGTACCATGGATTCCTTTTTCAGGGTTTCCGCTTCCCTGGATGCATTATCCAGCAGTTTCTTGGCATCATCGGCAATCTGTTTTGCCTTTTCTTCCGCAGATCCGATTCTTGCTTCCGCAATCCGCTTGCGAAGCATGTAACCGATTCCGGCGCCTACAGCAGCTGCTATGATGCATCCCACGATGACGTATAGTAAAACTTCATCCAGTGTCAAATCGTTCACCTCTCTCTTTCTTTTTTGTTATTATGCAGGATTATACTATAAAAAAAGCATCTCCCATGGCAGGAGATGCTAAGGCCGAAGCAGATGGATTTCCTTTGATTGAAAGCTTTTCTGTTCAATACAATGAAAGCCTCCCGGATGGAAAAAGCCCGGGATACAGCTATACCGTCGTTATAATTTCATTCCATCCTCCAGCAGCCCGCCGGCATGCCCGTACAGGCATGTCCCTACAAAGGGGCTGCAGCCAAAGGAAATCGGAATATGCGAAGGAATCAGCTTCCTTTATTATATAAATCAGAATCAATCCGTGAAAGGAATGTTCACTTGGTCCAGCATCTGATTCCATTCTAAAATCTTTACATTTTATTGTCAAGAGAATGTATTGGAATTGGGCCTGCCATGGCGCTGCGGACTGACAGTCGAGGCAAAGGCCATCGTCTGGGCTCAAGGGAAATCACGGATTGGGGATATTCGGCGGTCCATTTTCCGGATGATAGATATCAGACTGTCAGATGACAGAAACCAGACCGGTCAGCGGCTCGCAGCAAATCAAATCCATCCTGTGCCTTTGCCTCGGCGCTCTATAAACGGTACGCCGCACCTTGGGCCATAACCGCCGTACACTGCCCGGCGAACCCCTATCTCCCCCGTCCTCCACCGAAAAAGGACCAGACCAGGAGGGCCAGAAAAGCGGCCCAGGACATATAGTAGGAAAGGATATCCAGGGCTGTCAGAATATTAATTACCGTCAGCCCCGCAAGAAAAAGAATGTTCTGCCTGTTTTCCACCCGTCCATCCCGACGGATCAGGTACGTACCGATACCAAAAATCAGAAGATTCACAATCAGTACAGCCGGAAAATAAATGAGGAGCGGCATCATCTGCAGCACGAATCCTCCCAACAGGAGGAGGAGCGTAATGTAGACCCAGGTCATGGACATCAGGCATCTCCTCCATAACTGTCTCCATCTTCCCGGGGAATCCAGACATCCTGGTCCGGATAGAGCCAGCGGAATTCATAGGACGGACTCCAGCGCTGTCCGAAGGCATGCATGGGTACGAGAAGGGATGCCGTGAAATGGGAAAGGTACTGCTTTACACCCCATTCACGGGCCACCTGCTGCCTGGCATCCACAGGAATAAAAGCGATGTCCACCTTCTTTTCCCGGATTTTCGACAATTCCGCAAAAAACGCATCCCGGGCATCCCGATTATCCCCATCTTCTTCTCCTGCCCAGTGCCACCAGTTCAGGTCACCGGCATGGAAAATGGTAAGTCCCCCAGCTTCCACCATGAAAGAGCCGCCGGCGTCGGTGGACCCGTACATATGAATCGTAATGCCCCCTTCTGTCACCGTATCCCCCACGTCCATGGAGTGGATGAGAGATGAATCCCTAAGAAGCAGCCGGCAGTCCCGATGGATAAAATACCTCCGGGTTCTGTTCTCAAAACGGGCAATGGCCGGATTGAAATGATCCCCGTGTACATGGCTGGCAAAGAAGTAGAAAGGCTTATCCGTGGATTTCATGAGTTTTTCTACCTGTCCCGCCGGATCCATGTAGTAGTCAAATACGAGAATCATAGATTCCATTTCCACCAAGAACCCACTGTGATGAAGAAAATAAATAACCGGTTTCATACTGCTCTCCCCTGTCCCTCGAACTGATATTTGTGAAATATAATTTTATGATGGTCTTATAAATTTTACCTTTACTGTGTCTTTGTCGGAGACACTGTATAATGATTATAGCATATGAGGTAGAAAGTGGCTGAAGGGGAATGCCTGCGGCAAGGCGGCTCAAGGAGAATAGCCTGCGGCCACCTTTCCCTGCCCCCAAACTGATTATCCCCAAATATATATTCCTTTGACCTTTCCGGGAAGAATAGGTAAAATAGCATTGTATATTTTTACGAGGTACATCATGATTACACACAACACAAAGACCCATCGATTTGAAATTGAATATCCTGAAGGAACCGCTTATCTGGAATATGAAGATAAAGACGGTGTGGTTACCGTGCTTCATACCATTGTTCCCGACGCCCTTTCGGGACAGGGAATCGCTGCCAGGCTGGCCAAAGCCTTTTATGACTGGGTATCCGAGAACCACTATCCCATGAAATCGGACTGCTCTTACATGACGGCCTGGCTGAAACGGAATAAAATCAAAATCTGAAGGCTCCTTTGACCCATTCAAGCAGCCTCAGGGCTGCTTTTTTATTCGTGCTCGGATAGGAGTAATATGTACAGTTCATCACTCTTTCAAAGTCCTGGCACATTCCAGGATACACAAAATACACTCGATATGATTACCAGCCATTTTACGGAATTACTGCGTCTGAAATCCAAAGAACTCTATGAACACTCGGTGCGGGTCTCCAATTATGCCGGCGCCACTGCCGTTTACATGCGGCTCCCGGCCAATGAGATCACCCTGATCCGGTATGCCGGCCTGCTCCATGACATCGGCCTTCTTTCGATTCCCAACCAGATTCTTTCCAAAGTCCCTTACCTTTCGAGGCGGGAACTTTCCCTCTATAAAAAGCACCCGGAACTTGGGGCCAATATGCTGGAATCTGTACCGGGCTGCCAGGACCTGCTTCCCTACATCCGATGCCACCACGAGCGCTGGGATGGCACGGGCTATCCGAAGCACCTGAAAAATGTAAATATTCCCCTGGGAGCACGAATCATCTCAGTCGTCACCTACTACGATGACACCATTTATTCCGCTCCCGACTTCAAGACAAAAACGACTTCTGAAGTTTCCAGGGACATTATGACAGGGTCCGGCATCCTCTTCGATCCGGAAGTGGTTTCCGCTTTTCTGAAGGTCCTGTTCCACAGCAATACGATTCCAAGATAAAAAAGACACCAACCGGTGTCTTTTTTTTACCTGTAAAAAGGTGCTGAAGGGTAACGCCTGACGGCGAAGTGGCTCAAGGGGAACGGTCTTCGCCCGAGGGGAAGGTGCGGCGCACAATTCATATGGCGCCGCAGAGTTTAATTTAGCGGCTTACGCCGCAGAATATCAAACTCGTGCCGCTTTACGAATTGACGCGGCACACCGCCCCCTTGGCCAAAGGCCATTCCCCCTGAGCCACCTTGCCCGCAGGGCATTACCCCTCAGCCACTTTTTTCTCTCCTTTCCCTTCCATTTTCTCGTAAACATCACTCGTCTCAAACCCATGCCTCCAGAAGGCAAGGCCGGCCAGATTATATCTGGAAAGAAGCTGCACCTTGGCGGAGAGGGACTTTTCTTCTTCCAGGTAAACCCGGTGAAGGATACCCCGTTCCCGCCAGGTCAGGGTATACTGCCGGGCATCGGGCTGCCATACCGGCTTTGCGTGGGTCCGTCGGAGAAGGCTGTCCTCATCTTTCATAGCCAGGGTTTTCGACGTCATATAGCCCGGATTTCCGGAATAAATGCGAGTGTAAAAAGGCAGGCCAAGAATAAGCTTTTCCGGCGGCACCATGGCCGTGAGAATAGGAATATTCTTATCGAGCCAGGAATAGGAAGATACGGATCCCGCATATTTACTGGTACGAGGCGTTTCATCATAGCCCATGATGATTTCATAATCACAGTATGCTGAAAGGGCTTCCCGGTCGTAACAGAGACTCCAGGTGGGGGAACCGGCATTATAAACTGTAATGTCGGCGGTGAGTTTCATACTGTTTTCATGGAGGGGCCGAGAAAGTTTTCCCATGAATGAGGTGTAGAGGTCCCTATCCTTTGGGTCCATATTTTCAAAATCCATATTGTACCCATAGAGACCATATACTTCACCCACTGCCGTCATAGTGGAAATGACATGGTCCTGCCGCTTCTGGTCCCTCATGAAAGATGCCGTCTTTTTCACTTCAAAATCATTATGGATGAGGGGCATCACGGAAAGTCCATGGTCCTTTGCCTGTTTCAGATAGGAAAAGTTCCATTTACAGGTGCCTTTCTCCATATCCTCATAGCTTCCGATAGAAGGGGACAGGATGTGGTTTCCCGAAAGGTTTTCAAATCCCCCTGATTCCATGGGATACGAAAAATTTACATCCCAGAGCACCAGTGGCCGCCGGGAAAGATCCATGGTGTTTTCCTTCTTCTCCTTCCGGACCTTTCCGGATTTGATTTTCTGCACCGATAATTCTTTTTTCTTGTCTTTATAGATATAAGTCAGCCCTGCCGGTTCACTGAAATAGGAGAAATCCACGTACTTTCCCCCATTGATTTCCGTATAGGGAATTTCCACCCTTTCTTCCGATGTCATCCCCTTTGGCGTAACCAGCACATAGAGCTTATCGGAGTCCCAGGTGACTTTCCAGCGATTTCCCTTCGTCAGCACCACCGGCGCCGTGTAAAAGGAACCATCCATTTCATAGGCGGAGAAATCTTTCAGCCCATCGCCTTTAAGCTTTACGGTTACCGGGGATGCGGCAGAAACCGCCGGCCATAGTGCCATCATTGCCAATAGGGCTGCCGCTACTTTTTTAATCAATTATGATTCCCTTCTTTCACAGCAAACCGGCGCATCATGGAGACGAGATTCTTCGTTTCCAGAAGGGCCATCATATCCTGTCCCCTTTCCAGCACACCGGGCTCCCGGGCAAGGAATCGAAGGAATCGGTCCATGACCTTTCTCTCCTTCCTGGGATACCCCGGAATCCGGACAGTCCTCCCCAGCACCTCTCCGGCCATCATTTCCATAAGGGCCGGGCGGAAATAATATTCGGCCACATAATTTTCAATCCAGTAATCATGCAAGGTCTTCCTGAACCGGGCGGTGCGGGGCATGAAATCCATGTACAGCAGAAGGCCATCATGGATTCCGGCCCAGAAATCACTGAATCCATAATCAAAGGCTCCATCCTCCTGGGCATCCACATAGCTGAGCGCATCGCCGGAGACAATATGAATTTTATCGCCATGGGGGAACCAGGGCAGGATTTTTTCCTTAAAAAGGGCTATGACATGGGGATTCAGTTCCACCACCGTTACCGACTCCACCCCATTTTTTTCCGATGCCATGAATGCATAGTACCCCAGGCCCAGTCCATAGGTAATGACCCGGCCCCTGGCCCGCCGGATGGGTTCTCTCATGGATTCAATTTCACTCAGTACCAGGCTCATCCATACTTCCCCATTTTCCAGAAGTACAGGAAACGTCACCTTTCCGTCAAAGAATCCTGCCGTCTGGGCCCGGAAAGGATCTTCCTCCGAAAATCCTTCATGGTAAGTCTGGACAAATTCGCCGGGAAGATAATCGTTCACTGTAAGCGCCAGATGATGGGCCATCGTCTTTCCTTCCACACGGACATGACGGAAATAGGGGTTATCCATAATTTCCTCCGGCGAATGGCGGGTGATGCGGGATGATATCCTGTCAAACAGGGCATCCCCTATTTCTTCTTCCCCCATATACCGGGACAGGTCCGACCAGGGACGGTAGTCGCCGGCCCTTTCAGAAAGATTATAGGCCGCCTCATCCACAAGGTCCCCGAAGGCGGTCTCTGTCACCGAGGAAATAAGGTAGTCTTCCCCCTTCTGTGAAAGGGATTTGAAATCCATATCCGACAGGTAAAGATGGTCTGCCACTTCTCCCATCAGCATATCTTCCGCCACAGCGGACAGGAGGAACTTCTTCCAGAGCTCCCCTGCCATGATTCGGGTATCCGTATTCTTTCGTATTTCCATATGTCACCGGTCCTGGTCATAAATTCTTTAAACAGTACTATTGTATCAGCAGTTCCCTGTGTATCACAAGGGGACATACACGACATATATGACCCAATGCTTGCCCATATCCAGAAATGGGACTAAAGGTAGTCCAGCCTTCCCGGCCGCTGACGGCCAGCAGCCAGGGAAACGAAGTTTCCCTGCTGCCTTTAGCCCAATTCCCGGGTATGATATAATAAAGATTATTGAAATAAAGGGACAGTCCGTAAAACACTGTTTCTGAATCATAATGGGAGGGATACCATTGCGTTTTTACAAAAAAATCTGCGTTCTGGCCATGGCGGCCTGCCTTTCGGCCTTTGGCTCCACCGCCTTTGCCAGCACCATTCTTCTTGTTCCCCAGGACGACCGGCCCGTGAGCCTTGACTATACGGTGAATACGGCAGAAAGAGCCGGTTATACGGTGCTCACGCCGCCAAGGGCCTACCTTTCCGGGAAAAATTTCCGTGGCAGTCCGGACCTCATCTGGCGGTGGGTCGAACAGAATATGGTCCGCGCCGATGCGGCAGTTCTTTCTACAGATACCCTCATTTATGGTGGCCTCGTGGATTCCCGGAAGCACAACGAACCTCTTACCACCCTCATGGCCCGGGAAAACAGGATTCGTGCCCTCCATGCCCAGTATCCGAAGATTCCCATTTACGGATTCGGCACCATCATGCGGACTCCCTATGCTTCCAGCGGTGGCGTGGACCCCTACTACTACAGCAAGTACGGCAATGACCTCTACCGGCTCTCCGGACTCCAGGACAAGATGGATGCCGGGAAAATCACACCCGATGAAACGGCAGAACTCCTGTCCCTGAAGCTTTCTATCCCTTCCGAATACCTGCAGGACTGGTTCAAACGGCGCACAAAGAACAATACCATCAACCGCATGCTCATTAAGGATACGAAAAGCGGCGTTTTTGCCTATTACAGTGAAGGCCATGACGACAACAGCAAAAACTCCCAGTCCACTTTGGAATCCCGGTACCTTGCGGCAGATGCCAAAGGACTGCCAGAAAGCCGGTACGGTTCCTTCCCCGGCGCCGACCAGCTGGCACTGCTTCTCATTGCCCGGTATCATGATGACAGCCATCACCTGAAGCCTGCCTTCTCTGTCATTTATCCCCTGGGCCGGGCAGAAAATACGGTCCCCAGCTATGAAAACCAGCCTATCGGGAAAACCATCAGCGAACATATTGCTGCTGTGGGCGGTGTCATGGCCGGCAAAAACGTACCGGACATCGTACTGGCCGTGAATACCCCTATCGCCTCCACCGGCGAATCGGGTCAGTTCAGCAACTTCGGCATGATGAAACAGAGCACCACGGATTTCATGAATGAAGTGAAAAATGTCATCGGCCGGGGTATCCCCGTATCCATGGTAGACGTGTACTTTGCCAACGGCTCCGACAACACCCTCATGAACCTCATGGTCAAGGATGATCTCCTCTATAAAGTGGCCGCCTACAACGGCTGGAATACGGCATCCAACACCATCGGCTATGCTATCGCCCAGGCCATCCTGGCCCCCAATATGTCAGCAGAGGACCATAAGAACATGCTCACCGAGCAGTATATCGATAACTGGGCCTACCAGGCCAACGTGCGGAAAAATATCGCCCGCATGACAGAACTGGAAACAAACGGTACCACCCCCACCCCTGCCATCAAACAGGAAATGATTGCGGAAGTCCAGGAATTCGCCAAGAAGAAAATGGGGCTGAATCCGGCTACCGTTTCCGCCGATTTCCCCTGGAACCGGCTCTTTGAAATCAACGCCCTCGTTTCAACAAAACCGAAATATACCGTATACCTCACCCGGGCAGAACAGCAGAGAATCGCTGAAGAAAAGGCAAAAGCCGAGGCAGAAGCCAAAGCAAAGGCCGAAGCGGAAGCCAGAAAGAAAGCCGGCCAGCCGGCAGCTCCTGCCGCTTCGGATGGACAGCCCGCACCGGCTGACCGGGGAATCGACACAGCCCCCGATGACAGCGGTGACATCTCAACGATTGTAATCAATAAGTAAAAGGGCTTCGCCGGGCTGCGGCCTACGGCCGGGGCTCTGCCTGCGGCATGGCTGTGACTTCGTCAGGGCTCAGGCTGACGCCTGGGCTCAAAGAAGAATTATATATTTTCTTTCTTAAGCTTTCACCTTGCTTTCAGGCAGAGATTTAACAGAGTCAGAGCCCCTGGCCGAAGGCCAACAATAATGTCCCCTTTCCTTATAAGCACAGCGCCGGAACCCGGTTGACGGGCACAGAGAAATGAAAGCCACAACCTTTACGAATCCTCCATACATACGAACGTATATTTAGCCACATACGTCCCCTTTTGCACGACATTCACCCATACGTAAAAAACGCCATGAAAAGGTCATCCTTTTCATGGCGTTTTCTTATTCTCCTTTTACCTTTTTCTTCATTTCCACCGCCGATTTCAAGGCGCTTTCCGACGAATCACTGCCGGAAATCATGAGAGCGATATCCTTCAGATGTTCCTCCGAATCCAGGAGCACCGCCTTCGTCGCTGTCCGACCGTTAGACACGGTCTTCACAATCTTGTAGTGCCTGTCTGCGGCACAGGCCGTCTGGGGCAGATGGGTAATACAGAGGACCTGGATGGAATGGGACAGGAGCGCGATCTTCCTGGCCACCTGGAGACCCACTTTTCCGCTGATACCCACGTCAATTTCATCGAATATAAGGGTCTGCTGCCGGAGAAGGTTGGAAATCACCATTTCAATGGCAAGGGCGATACGGGAAATTTCACCACCGGAAGCAGTATCTTTCATGCTCCGGAGAGGCTCCCCGGGATTGGCGGAAAAGTAAAATTCCATTTCCGCCGCTCCATTGGGAAGCGGTGTCTTCTGGGGCATCAGGTGCAGTTTCATCCTTGCATTTTCCATGCCCATATCCTTCAGGGAAGCTACTACCTTTTTCAGGATGATTTCCGAAGATTTGAGACGAGCGCTGCTGAGAACCTCCGCCTTCTTCATGAGCGTTTCCGTGAGGTCCTCATAGTTCTTCTGCAGTGCTTTATTGTCGTAGATAACTTCCTTCAGGGAATCATATTCTTTCTGGGCCTTTTCCGCATAGGAAAGAACGTCGGCAAGCTCCGGACCGTATTTCCGTTTCAGTTCCTGGATCACCTCATTCCGGTCCTGCAGGGCCGCCAGGTCTTCTTCCGAGAAATCGCTGGTAGAAAGGTACTCTTCCATACTGCCGATGGCATCTTCCAGGGCAAAGGAAGCACTGCGAATGGACTCCAGCACCGGGCCCAGGGTATCATCATATCGGGCAGCGGTGGACAGTTCCCTGTCCGCCTCCGCCATGGCATCCTGGGGTCCCCCATCGGCGGTGATGGTATCCAGGGCATTATGGATGGAACGGATAATCTTTTCATGATTCTGGAGGACCTGGAGCTTCTTCTCCACTTCCTCGTCCTCCCCTTCCTGGAGACCGGCGGAACGGATCTGGTTCAGTTCCCAGTCCAGGATATCGAGCCGCCGCTCCCGCTCCTGTTTCCGTTCCTTGTAATCTTCCAGGGCATCCTTCAGTTTCTTCCATTCCCTGTAGGATTCCCGATAAGACTGATAAGCCTCAGCTGCTTCCTCAGTGCCGGAATCTACCATCCGTTCACAGAAAGGTATGGACAGGAGCTCCATATTATCATTCTGTTCATGGAGACGAACCAGTTTCTTCCCCAGTTTCTGCAGCTGCTTCACGGTACAGAAATTGCCGTTGATGGTGCACAGTCCCCTTCCGGAACGGTTCAGCTTCCGGGAGAGAATCACCTGGCTACCTTCTCCCTCCAGCCCTTCTTCCCGAAGTTCTTCCACCGTTTTCCGGTCGGCATAGAAGACTCCTTCTACCTTGAAGAAATCGGCACCCGTACGGATGAGGTCCGTCCTCGCCCTGCGCCCCGTCAGCACGGCGAGGGCATCGATGAGGATGGATTTCCCCGCTCCTGTCTCGCCGGTGAAAACGGTAACTCCAGGGCCAAACTCTATGACCGTATCCTCTATGATGGCAAAATTAACGATATGCAGACTTTGCAGCATGGCTCCCCCTCATCAGGACTTCAGCATGCCCTGGATCCGTTCAAGAAGCACCGGCACATCCTCCGGTGTCTTCAGAATGATGAGAACCGTATCATCCCCTGCCAGAGTGCCGATGATCACATCATACTTGGAATGGTCAATGGCGAAAGCCACGGAAGATGCAGAGCCCGGAATCGTATGGAGTACCACCATGTTCATGGCAGAATCGATCTTCACCACCGCCTCCTGGAAAAGGATAGCCGTGTGGCTCTTGGACATGACACTCTGCTTCTCATTGGACAGGGCATACCGATAATGGCCATTCTTGTAGGGAATCTTAATGAGCATGAGATCCTTGATATCCCGGGACACCGTGGCCTGGGTTACGGCAATTCCTTCCTTCCGGAGAGCCTCTGCCAGCTCTTCCTGGGTCTCAATGACCTGGTTCTGGATGATTTCCTTAATTTTCATGACTCTATAACGCTTCATAAAACTGCTCCTTTTCGAAAGATACATATGCATAATTGGAATAAAATCATTGTATATTTTCTCAATTCTATAGCATTTCCGCCGATTGGTCAATTGATTTTCTGCATAAAAATAAATATTATTCAATTAAAAGGCAGATTTTTGCATTTATTCGATTATTTATTCAGCATGATCGGCAAAAAGAAAAATTCGTGCAAATGGATTGCATTAAAAATAATGCATAAAAAGGGGAACTCTGTTATAATGAGGAAAATAGAAAACGCAAAGAGGGATATATGATATGGATAACTATATAGGAAAACATTTACTCATTGACTGTTATAACTGTGACTCCGACAACATGGAGTCCCCCCGAAAAGTGCAGGAAGCCATCCACGATGCCGCCGAAAAAATCGGTATGGCCGTGAACGATACCTTCTATCTGGACGGAGAAGAAGAAATCATTGCAGCTGCCTACGGTCCGAAATCCCACATCTGCATCCATGCCTACCCGAAACTGGGCTATGCGGCCGTGGATATCTACAGCTTCGACCAGGACCTGAAACCCGCCCGCACCATGGCGGTACTCCGGGCTTCCCTGCATCCGGAAAAAATCCGGGCCACCTCTGTAAAGCGGGGCAACATCAACCCGGACATGAAGCCAAATATCAAGTCTAAATCCACTACGCTCCATAAGTTCAAGAATACGAGAAACCAGATGAAAACAGCCGGTCAGAAAGTAGCCAATTACATGCGTCATAAAAATGAAAAACGGGATACCCTGGGACCGGAGTAAGAATGACAAACGCCGTGAAAGATCTTCTTTCACGGCGTTTTTTATATAGCCAACCCTATGCAGACGGACAGCGGCCTTGAGCATTGAGCCTCGAGCAGGACAGGCTATGCGGGCCAAGTGACGGATGGATAAGTGAGCGGATGAACGGGCAGGACCGGCCTGCTGTCAGGAAAGCCGATAATCCTGTGGTACTTCCGTCAGAATCCTCAGCCCGTTGGGCAGATCTCTTGTGGAAAGAGAACCTGCTAATGATGGCAATCAAAAGGCGGCACACCGTAATCAGTGCGCCGCCAAATGTATATTCTTTCTTAATCAAAGGCCGCAGCCCGAACCGTCAGGTCCCTGTTTCACAGCTTACGCTCTCAGCGTAATGCCTTCTTTATCCAGTGCCTTCACGATCTTATCGATCCAGCTGTCCACTTCCTTATCGGTGAGTGTACGGTCTTCAGCGCGGAATGTGAGATTGTAGGCCATGCTCTTATAGCCTTCCTTCACCTGTTCGCCCTGATAGAGATCGAAGAGGCGGAGCAGTTCCAGATGTTTGCCGCCAGCCTTGCGGATAATGTCTTCCACTTCATCGTTCGTGAACTTTGCCGGTACCAGGAGGGACAGGTCCCGGGACGAAGCCGGGAATTTCGGAATTCTTGTATAGTCGATGGTTTCATCCATGAGCTTCAGGATATGAGGCATGAAAATAACGAAACCGTAGATTTCCTTCTTAATATCCCATTTATCGGTAACTGCCGGATGAATCTGGCCGAAGGACATGAGTACCTTGCCGTCTTTTACGAAGTCCGCAGAAATGCCGGGGTGGAATACGGGGTATGCGGACCGGCGGATATCATAGTCCCGGACGCCCAGGGCAGCGAGTACGTCTTCCATAATGGCTTTCACGTCGAAGAAATCATATTTTCTTCCTTTGTTCGGATATCCCGCTTCTTCAGGACTGCCGCAGAGGAGACCGGAGAACAGTTCGTATTCATAGGGCAGCTCTGTCAGGGGCAGTTCCTTTGGCTGGTATACATGGCCCGATTCGAAAATCGCCACTTCCTCATTCTTCTGGGACAGGTTGTACACCAGGGTGTGCATAAGTCCCGGCAGGAGGGTTGTCCGCATATCCGGATATTCTTCGGAAATGGGGTTCATAATGGGGATAGCGTTATACACCTTGTGACCCCAGGGGAAATTCAGCTTTTCCAGGTCCTTCTTGTCCATGAAGCTGTAGTTCACCACTTCTGACAGGCCGTCAGCCACCAGGGCATCGGTCACCCGGAAAATGGCATCCTGCTCTTTGGACATGGTACCCTTGGCGATGGCGCTCCAGGGGGTGGTGATGGGGATATTCTTGTATCCATAGACCCGTGCCACTTCTTCTGCCAGGTCCGGCATGCCGTCCAGGTCCAGCCGGAATTCCGGTACCGTCACTGTCAGGGTTCCATTATCCTCTTCCACCTTGAAATAGAGATCTTCCAGGATCCGGATCATCTGCTCCTTGGGCATATGGATGCCGATATAGTCATTGATCCGGTCCACCGTAGTTTTGATGACCTGGGGCTCTGCCTTTACCGGGTATTCATCAAGCATGCCCTTGGCCGTGGCAGCAGCGCCTTCCTCTTCCAGAAGCTGGCAGATGCGGTTGATGGCCATTTCACTGCGGGCGGGGTTGATCCCCTTTTCATAGCGGCCGGAAGCTTCACTCCGGAGGCCCAGGCGGCGGGATGTCCTGCGGATAGAAGCGGAATCAAAGACTGCCGCTTCCAGGAAAACATTCTTCGTTTCATTGGTAACTTCAGAATCCAAGCCACCCATGACGCCGGCTACGCAGGCTGCTTTATCATCGCCATCCGCAATGACCAGGTCCGCCGGTGTGAGGTCCCGTTTCTGTCCGTCCAGTGTGACAATGGTTTCCCCTTCATGGGCAAACCGGCAGGTCAGGGAGTGGCCGGCCACCTTGTCATAGTCATAGGTATGGAGGGGCTGTCCGATTTCCAGCATCACATAATTCGCAGCATCTACTACATTATTAATAGGACGGATCCCATTGCTGCGGAGACGGTTTTCAATCCATTCCGGAGACCGGCCGATTTTTACATTTTCCAGGAGACGGCCGCAGAACCGTTTGCAGAATTTCGGATTTTCTATATGGACAGAAGCCCTTCCTTCAATAGGAGCCCCCTCTTCTTTCACCGCAATTTCCGGAAGACTTACTTTTTTCCGGAAAATAGCACCGGTTTCCAAAGCCATGCCGATCATGCTGAAGCAGTCTGCCCGGTTTGCGGTGAGTTCCATTTCATAGACCACATCGTCCAGATCGTAGAGCTTATGGATATCCTCTCCCACCGGTGTATTCTCCGGAAGAATGAGGATGCCCTCTTTATTGAGGCTTGGGAACAGATTATCATCCATCCCCAGTTCGCCCAGAGAACACATCATGCCTGCAGACTTCACGCCCCGAAGTTTGCCGGCCTTGATTTTAATATCCCCGAACCGGAGTCCGCCGGGTGCCTTATTATCGTGGGCCGCCGGTACATGGGCACCGTGAAGGGCGCAGGGAACGATCTGACCCACCTTCACGTTGGAAGCGCTGGTGACGATCTGCACCGGTTCCTCTTCTCCCACATCCAGCTGGCATACCAGCAGGTGGTCTGCGTCCGGGTGCTTTTCTACGGAAAGAATCTTCCCGGTCACCACGCCTTTGATGCCGCTGCCGGGGCGAATCACATGCTCTACAGGGATTCCGTCCACCGTCAGCGTTTCCGCCATGTCGTCGGGATCCATTCCTTTAATATCCACTAAGGTGCTTAACCATTTCAATGATACGTTCATCTATGTAATCTCCCTTCCATTAGAACTGCTTCAGGAACCGTACGTCATTTTCAAAGAAATTGCGGAGATCGTCAATTCCATAAAGCAGCATGGCGATACGTTCGATACCCATGCCGAAAGCAAAGCCGCTTACTTTTTCCGGATCATAGCCATTGAGCTTCAGCACCATGGGATGAACCATGCCGCAGCCCAGGATTTCCAGCCAGTCCGGATCCCCGTCTTCCTCACCGGTCCGGGCAGCAAAGGAAATATCTACTTCCGCCGACGGTTCGGTGAAGGGGAAATAGCTGGCCCGGAAACGGATCTTCGTGTCGGAGCCAAAAAGGTCCTTCAGGAAGATTTCCAGGGTCCCCTTGAGGTCTGCAAAGCTGATGCCCTTATCCACTACGAGACCTTCGACCTGGTGGAATACGGGAGAATGGGTGGCATCGTTATCCCAGCGGAACACCTTGCCCGGGGCAATCATGCGGATTGGAGAATTGGGTGTATGCTTCCGGAGAGTTCTCGCCTGTACCGGAGATGTATGGGTGCGGAGAAGAATATCCGGCGTAATGTAGAAGGAATCCTGCATATCCCGGGCCGGATGGTCCTTCGGCAGGTTCAGGCATTCGAAATTGTAGTAATCCTGTTCGATTTCCGGCCCCTCTTCTACGGAATAGCCCATGCGGACGAAGGACTTCATGATTTCCCGAAGCGCCTTGTCCAGGGGATGGAGATGGCCGATCTTCTGGTGCCGGGCAGGAAGAGTGATATCTACGGTTTCGTGTTTAATCTTTTCTTCCAGCCGTTTCGCCTTCAGCTCCTCCATCTTGGCAGTAAGGGCTTCTTCCACGTCGCTCCGGACCTGGTTTGCCATGGCACCGATTACCGGCCGCTGGGCAGCGGAGAGATCCTTCATGCCCCGGAGGATAGCGGTGAGCTTGCCTTTCTTGCCCAGGAAAAAGACCCGGGTATCCTGCAGGCTCTTTTCATCCATGGAGGTTGCGATTTTTTCCTTTGCATCCTTCTCCAGGGAATCCAGGTCCACCTTCATAAAGGAAGCGATCTTATTCCGTACTTCGTCAGCCAGTCCGTCCAGCGCCTTCCTGTCATCGCCGTCCAGCTTCTTCATATCATTCAGGAAGCCCGCCAGTTTTCCCTTAACCTTTTCATAGGCTTCCTGCTTCTTACTGTCATCATTGCAGATGTCAAGCATTTCCTGGGCTTTCGCCTTCAGCTCATCCAACTTATTGTCCATTACTGTACCTCCTGTATATTCTACAAGACCCCATGACTTTCTGATTTCAGAATAACCACAAAAAAAGACCCCGCCCCGAAGGGGCGAAGTCATATCCGCGGTACCACCCTGATTTGTACTCAAAAGCCATAACGCAGCCCTGCGTCCGACCTACTCCGTTCAGCCGGCAGCTCAGAAGTGAACTAAGCCATCCTGATTCTTTCCGGTGTTCCACTATCGCCGGATCCCTGCGAAGAATCACGTGAGAGCTCTTTCTTCCTCATCGCTTCGTGTATAGAACTATTTTAAAATCTCCCATGCTATTTGTCAATGGGCGAATGAACAGGCTGCTGAGTGAACGTGCGAACGGATGAAGGCATTGAGCTGTTCAGGCTCGTGGGCGAGTGTTGAGCCCACCAAAAAACGGCGCCGAAGCGCCGTTTTTCCGGTTTCTTAATAAATGGCCGCATTGGCGATGACGAGCCGCTGGACCTGGTTGGTACCTTCGTAGATCTGCATGATTTTTGCATCCCGCATGTATTTTTCGTTCGGGTTTTCCCGGGAGTAGCCGTTGCCGCCCATGACCTGGACTGCGGTGGTGGTGACTTCCATGGCTGCGTCGGAGGCGAAGCATTTGGACATGGCGGAGAAGAGGGGTGCCTTTTTATCGCCGGTCATCTGCATGATGCAGGCTTTATGGACGAGGGCCCTGGCAGCTTCTGTCTTCATGACCATGTCGGCGATCATTTCCTGTACCATTTCGAAGGAAGCGATTTTCTGGCCGAACTGTTTTCTCTGGTGGGCGTAGTGGATGGCGTTTTCCAGGGCTGCCTGGGCGATGCCTACGGAAATGGCACCGACTACGGGGCGGGATTTCTGCAGGGTTTCCATGGCGATGCGGAAGCCCATGCCTTCCCTGCCTACCCGGCATTCAGCGGGGATGAAGCAGTCGTCAAAGATGATTTCCGACGTAGCGGAGGCGCGGATGCCCATCTTGTCTTCTTCTTTGCCGATGGAAAGGCCTTTGGTATTCCGGTCTACGATAAATACGGTGAGGCCCCGGATGCCGCCGGATTCTCTGGTATTGGCGAAGAGGGTAATTTTATCGGCAATGGGGGCGTTGGTGATGAAGCACTTGGTGCCGTTCAGGAGGTAGCCGCCGTCCACTTTCTTTGCCCGGCAGGAAACGGCGCCGGCATCGGAGCCGGCTCCCGGTTCGGTCAGGGCAAAGCAGGACATGCCGCCCCGGTTCAGGCAGTCAAAGTAGGATTTCTTCTGTTCATCGTTCCCTGCAATGAGCACGGGGAAGGAGGCCAGGAAATTCGCTGCGCACACGGTGGCCACACCGGCGCATCCTTTGGCCAGTTCTTCGGCAATGAGAGCCACCGTCAGAAGGTCCAGGCCCGCGCCGCCGTATTCCTTCGGCACCGACAACTGGGTCATGCCGGACTGTTTCAGGATGTGGAGCAGTTCTTCATCCATAATGCCGCTTTTATCAATATCCAAAGCTCTGGGTGCGATTTCTTTCTGTGCAATATCCCGTGCCAGGGCTACCAGTTCTTTCTGCTGTTCTGTCAAATTAAAATCCATGTTCGTCCCCCTTACAGTAATAACGACCCTGCGGTCTGTCTGATGGCTGTACATTATCTTCTTTATTATACCAAAAAACCGGTGGATGACCACCGGTTATAGAATAAAAAGTGGATGAAGGGTAATGCCCTGCGGGCAAGGTGGCTCAGGGGAGAACGGGCTTCGCCCGAGGGGAAGGTGCGGCGCACAATTCATATAGCGCCGCGGAGTATTGAGTATGCGGTTGCGCCGCTGAATACAAAGCTCGTGCCGCTTTATGAACTGTCGCGGCACACCACCCCCTTGACCGAAGGTCATTCCCCCTTGGCCAAAGGCCATTACCCCTTGCCCACTTCGCCGCCAGGCGTTACCCCTCGGCCACTTTCCTCTAAGCCGCCGCTCTATTATTCGTAATGCAGCGCGTCGATCGGATTCAGCTTTGCCGCTTTCTGGGCGGGGTAGAGGCCGAAGACGAGGCCGATGAATACGGAGAAGAGGAAAGAACCCAGGATCGGCGTCACCGAGAGGACGGTGGTCAGAGTGCTCACGTGGGGAATGACCTTGGAAATACCGATGCCAAGGATGACCCCGATGAGGCCCCCCGCCACGCTGACGGTGACGGACTCGATGAGGAACTGTACCACAATCATGGAGTACGTGGCTCCCAGGGCTTTGCGGATACCGATTTCCCTGGTTCTTTCCGTGACGGAGACCAGCATGATATTCATGATGCCGATACCGCCAACCAGAAGGGAAATGGCCGCGATGCTGCCCAGGAAGATGGTGAGGGTCTGGGTGGTGGATTTCATGGTTTCCATGATTTCCTGCGAATTCTGGATGGAGAAATCGTCTTCCTTCCCCGTCTGAATGCGGTGGCGGGTACGGAGGAGGTTCGTCACGTCGGACTCGATCTGGGTGAGGTCATCGGCTTTATCTGCGGAGATGACCACGTTATTCACGTAGGTAATGTGGAGCATCCGTTCCTGGACTGTGGTGAAGGGAATGAGGATCCGGTCATCCTGGTCCATGAAGGAGTATCCCTTTTCATCCAGTACCCCGATTACCGTGAAGGGGTCTCCGTGAATACGGACTTTCTGCCCCACCGGCGATTCATCGCCGAAAAGGTTCGTGGCCACGGTTTTCCCGATGACGCAGACCCGGGAGCGGTTATTGTATTCCTTTTCTGTCCAGAACCGGCCTTCCGCCACGTCAAGGCTGGAAAGGGTGGCATAGTCCCTGGTGCATCCATAGATCCGGGTGGTCCAGTTCTTATTGCCGTTCACGATGAGGTAGCTCGTATTGACGAGGGGGGCCGCAAAGGAAATATTGGGCAGGTTTTTGATGGCCAGGTAATCCTTGTAGGTCAGAGTCTGCATGGAACCGGCCGCCGGACGGACACCGGGCTTGCGGCCGGTTCCGGGGGTGACGGTGATGGTATTGGAGCCGAGGCTGGAAATATTGCTTTCAATCTTGTTCTGCACCCCATAGCCGATGGACATGAGGGCAATCACCGCGGCCACGCCGATAATGATGCCCAGCATGGTGAGCAGGGACCGCATTTTGTTGCTCACGATGGAGCCCCAGGCCATGAGGACGCTTTCGAAGTAAATATTTGTCATGGCAGGGGCCCCCTTATGTCTTTGCTGATATGGCCGTCGGACAGGATGACATGGCGGGATGCATAGCCGGCCACGTCGATTTCATGGGTGACGAGGATAATGGTCTTTCCCTCCTGATAAAGGCGGGAAAAGATTTCCATCACTTCCCTGGTGGACTTGCTGTCCAGGTTTCCTGTCGGTTCATCGGCCATAATGATGGCGGGGTTATTGATGAGGGCCCGGGCAATAGCCACCCGCTGCCGCTGGCCGCCGGACATTTCTGCAGGCATATGGTGGATGCGGTCGCCGAGGCCCACGGACTCCAGCATCTTCGTAGCCCTTTCTTTCCGTTCATTCTTGTAAAGGTTCCCATAAATCATGGGAAGAATCACATTATCCAGGGCCGACAGCCGGGGAAGGAGGTTGAAGCTCTGGAATACGAAGCCGATTTTCCTGTTCCTCGTGTAGGCCAGTTCGCTGTCCGAAAGGTTGGCCACTTCATGGCCGTCGAGCTCGTAGGAGCCCCTTGTGGGACGGTCCAGACATCCCAGGATATTCATCAGCGTGGACTTCCCGGCACCGGAAGGCCCCATGATGGATACAAATTCTCCCTTGTGGATGTCCAGGTCGATATGAGTCAGCACCGGCACTTCTTCTTTGCCGATGTAGTAACTCTTGCCGATGCCCCGAAGCCTGATGACTACGGGGCTTTTTTCTTCAGATTCCATCATTACATGGGTCCCGGGCCGCCACGGTTGTTCTTATTGGTGGGTGTGGACTTTTCAGAAGAAACGGTGCCGCTGACTACGATTTCACTGCCCTCTTTCAGGCCATCCAGCACTTCCACTTCCTTGTCCGTGGTGATGCCGGTGGTGATATAGGTCTTCTTCACGCCGTCCCCGTCCTTTTCATAGACGTAGGAACCTTCCGTATCGCTTCTGACGGCGGTCACCGGAATGACGAGGGCGTTATCGCTTTCCCGGCCTTTGATGGTAGCCCGGGCAGTCATGGACGGGTAAAGGCCATCCAGCTCATCCTTATTGATTTCTACATACACCGTGTAGTAAACGACGGAGCTGGAGGAGGAGCTGCTGGAGCTGGAAGAGGAGCTGGAGGAATACTGTTTCTTGGAAATATCGGTGACAATGCCGTGGAAGGTTTTGTTCGGGTAAGCGTCTACCGTAAATTCTACGCCCTGCCCCACTTTCACTTCGCCGATATCCGTTTCATCCACCAGAAGCTCGATGCGCATGGAAGAAAGGTCTGCCACCTTCACGATGACCATCTGGCTGGACAGGCCCTGGGACACAGTCTCCCCTTCCTTCATGGGTTCCCCGATAACCGTGCCATCCATGGGGGATGTGATGACCGTATCATTGACATCGGCCTGGGCTTTGTCATAGGCAGCCTGGGCATTCAGGTAATCCAGGCGGGCATTATCCATGGTCTGGTAAGAAATGGCCCCCTGCTGGTACAGGGAATTCAGACGTTCATAGTAGGATTCCTTATTTTCCAGGGTATTCTGGGTCTGCTTCATGGTGGACGTCAGGGCCTTGGATTCGATGGTGGCCAGGACTTCCCCCTTCGTTACCTTTTCATTCTGCTTCACGTACACCTTTTCCAGGGTGCCCGATGCGGTGGCGGAAAGGTCGACACTGTTATCGGGCTCAATGGTACCGGTGGCATCGATGGTGAGGGCAATATTATCCCTCCCTACGGTACCCAGGGCGTAATTGTCCTTCTTTGTCTGGTGGGTGTGGCTGTACCAGTACCAGCCTCCGCCGCAGGCAATGATGATTATGATAATCAGGGCTATAAGAGCCTTATGTTTTCCCAATATAATAGCCTCCTTTGTGGCTGAACAAATCCAATCTCCCTTTGGATTGCATTTATTATATCACGCCGTGGAGTTCCTAAGAATAGTTATTAACAATAAATATAGCGGGGAGGATGGTGCAGGTACCAAGTGCGTGGGGTGGCGGCCCAAAGGGGTGAATGGGGCTAAAGGTTGTGGGTTGGCATCGCTGCGCCCGCCAACCGGGTTGTGGCTGCATGCCAAGGCTGTTGCCTTGGCGCAGCGGGGGCATAAGGTTGATCCGCCGCCAAAGGCGGCCATAGAACCTTATGCCCCCGGCGCGAAGCGCCCACAACCCGGTGAACAAGCGCAGCGACGTTCACCCACAACCCTTAACCCCATACATCCCGTTGGGGCCACTGCACTTTCCGACAAAAAAAGCCATGACCGGAGTCATGGCTCTTTTGATTCATCTCTTACAGGTCTTCATAGAGGGGATACTTCTTGCAGAGGGCTGCTACTCTCTTTGCGCAGTCTGCCTTGATGGCAGCGTCTTCCGGATTCTTCACTACGGAAGCGATGATGTCTGCGATTTCCTTGAAGTCATCTTCCTTCAGGCCCCTGGTGGTGAGTGCCGGGGAACCGAGGCGGATACCGCTGGTAACGAAGGGGGACAGGGTTTCGAAGGGAATGGTGTTCCGGTTGGCGGTGATGCCGATTTCATCGAGCACGTTCTGGGCTACCTTGCCGGTGATGCCGATGGCTTTCATGTCGGCCAGGAGTACATGGGTATCGGTGCCGCCGGAAACGACGCGGATGCCCTGTTTCTGCAGTTCATCGGACAGGACTTTTTCGTTCTTTTTGATCTGTTTTGCATACTGTTTGAAATCATCGGACAGGTCTTCGCCGAAGGCTACGGCCTTGGCAGCGATGACGTGCATGAGGGGGCCGCCCTGCATGCCGGGGAATACGGCCTTATCGATGGCTTTGGCATACTTCTCTTTGCACATGATAATGCCGCCACGGGGACCGCGGAGGGTCTTGTGGGTGGTGGTGGTCACGATATCTGCGTAGGGCACAGGGCTCGGATATTCTCCGCCTGCCACGAGGCCTGCGAAGTGGGCCATATCTACCATGAAGAGAGCTCCCACTTCATGGGCAATGGCTGCCATCCGTTCAAAATCAATGATTCTGGAATAGGCACTGGTGCCGCCGATGATCAGTTTCGGATGGACTTCTTTGGCCGTCTTTTCCATGGCTTCGTAGTCCAGGAGTTCATCGTCTTTGCGAACGCCATAGGGAACGACGTTGAAGTAGTTGCCGGAAATGTTGACCGGGCTGCCGTGGGACAGATGGCCCCCATCGGTGAGGTTCATGCCCATCATGGTATCTCCCGGTTTCAGGAGGCCGTAGTATACGGCGAAGTTTGCCTGGGATCCGGAATGGGGCTGTACGTTTACATGGTCAGCGCCAAAAAGTTCTTTTGCCCGATCAATGGCCAGCTGTTCTACTTTATCCACAAATTCGCAGCCGCCGTAGTATCTCTTTCCCGGATATCCTTCGGCGTATTTATTGGTCAGTACGCTTCCCTGGGCTTCCATGACAGCGTAGCTCACAATATTTTCGGAAGCAATCATTTCCAGTTTGTTTCTCTGCCGGTTCAGTTCTTCCTGAATGGCATCATAAACGGCTTTGTCATCTTTTAAATGGTTCATACAAATAAACTCCCTTCCTGCACAACGGGCCCTGCCCTCAGGGCGGTGCCAAAACTCCCTTATATTCGATACCTGAAATACTTCAGACCATCGACCCATTTTTAATGTCACCCTATTAGTGGCTGTCATGATGTATATGTATCCATTATATACAAAAGAGGTCCACTATTCCACTGATTTCGTAGAAATAATGAACCTCTTCTTTGAGTCTGTATAAACCTGGAAAACCATCAATGCACTTAGTATACCACAGGTGAGCCCAAATGGACAGGGCCGGGAATATTACTTTCCCTCTTCCCGATGGTAATGGGCCCGTTCCCCACCGATAAGAGGCGGACGGGTACGGGCACCGGTGACGATGGCTTCGCCGATCCGGTTATGGGTGAGGTGGATGGGCACGGCCACCCGCTTCAGGTGCATACCGATCATGGTAAGGCCGATATCCAGACCCCCATCGGCCCGGATTTCCTCCACCGCCACGGGGTCTTTGAAGTGGTAGTAGGCGTTGGTGGCAAAGGCGCCGCCGCCATGGAGCCAGGGCACCACGGTAACTTCCTGGTATCCGTATTTTTCCATGGTTTCCCGTTCCACGATGAGAGCCCGGTTCAGGTGCTCACAGCACTGGAAGGCCAGGCGGAGATGGTGCTTTGCCGCCAGGTCCATAAGGGTCTCCACTACCGCCGTCCCCACTTCGTAGGAACTGTCCTTCCCGATTTTCCCGCCCCGGATTTCACTGGAAGAGCCACCGATGACGAGAAGACTTCCTTCTCTGAAATGGGCGGTATCCAGCAGTTCTTCAAAGGCTGCTGCCGCCTCTTTTTTCAAATCTTCATACATGAGATTCCGCTTCCTCTATTTTTGCAATTTTACCGATTCTCCGGGCGTGCCGGCCTCCTTCAAAGGGGGTCTTCAGGAATTCGTCCAGAATGAATTCCGCCAGCCCCGGCCCGATGACCCGGGCGCCCATGGTGATCACATTGGCATCGTTGTGGGCCCTGGTGAAATGGGCGGAGAACGTATCCCCACAGAGAGCGGCCCGGATACCTCTCATTTTGTTTGCTGCAATTTCCATACCGATACCGGTACCGCAGATGAGGACACCGTAGGTGACCTCCCCTTTCTGCACCAGGCGGCAGGCTTTTTCCGCAAAGTCCGGATAATCGCAGGACTCCGTAGAATCGGTACCGCAGTCAATGTATTCGACTTTTTCTTCGTCCAGATGTTTCTTCAGGGATTCCTTCAGTTCAAATCCGCCGTGGTCACTGGCAATGGCAATTTTCATAGTGCTCCGTCCTTTCCTTTACCAACGATACTTTCGTACAAAATCAGTATACATCACAGAATGAGGGGATGTAAAGGAAGGAGCCTGCAGCGAAACCGCAAATCGCTAGCCTCCTTCCTTGGGAAGGAGGTGGCGCCGTCAGGCGACGGAGGTTAGCGGTTGGATGCGCCGCAGGCTGACTCTCTTCCATCTATCGTCTATCATCTATCGTCTCTGCGGCGAAGCCGCTATCGTGTTTCATAAAGCCGGCGCTTCCGGTAGAATCGATATCTTCCAGGGTTGTAAGACCGTCATAGTCATTTAGCTGGGAGATTTCTCGACTCCTCGAAGCTGTAGCGATTTTTAAAGACAGACCTACTACGACGCTTACCACCGCTCGAAATGACGTTATAGGGGTAGAGTCAGATGGTTAAGGAAAATCAGGCCCTTTGGGCCGAATCCATCAGCTAACCTCAGCCCCGTGGGCAGCTCCTGCCCGACTTCGCTGGGAAAGCGTCTCACTGCATTCTCAGTCGCCTGCGGCTCCCTACGAATGCAGTTCGCTTGCTTCCCCGAGGAAGGAGCCTTGTGCTGAGTCAATCACACGTTTTTGGGGTAGTGTCGTTAGGATTCCTATCGCGGCGGAGCCGCTGATCGTTAGCCTCCTTCCTCGGGAAGGAGGTGGCGCCGTCAGGCGACGGAGGTTAGCGGTTGGATGCGCCGCAGGCTAATGGTTTGTCCCCCTTTTCAAAGGCAGCAGTCCTGCAGAGGACTGCTGAGCCGGGCCCAAGTTGGTGCCTTTACTGCACACTAAGGCACCTTCCTCTTGGGGCCCGGCCGGTGGATGTCTGCGCCAGCAGACAGAGGGATTCTGATGGATTTGCGGCGGAGACGCTGTATATCAATTCTCCTGGGCTCCGTCATAGTCATTTATCCGGGAGATTTCTCGACTCATCGCAGCTGTAGCGATTTTTAAAGACAAACCCACTACGACGCTTACCACCGCTCGAAATGACGGGGGTGGGTAGTGCCAGATGACGCAGTGAACCTGCTGAAGGATAGCCTCCTTCCTTGGGAAGGAGGTGGCTGCGAAGCAGACGGAGGTTAGCCATTGGAAGCGCCGCAGGCTGGAACTCTTTTAACCTCCCCCATCTATGGGGGAGGTGCCCGCAGGGCGGAGGGGGCTCTCGCTAAAGCTGCTCAGACCGTTCTCCCGCTAATAGCAAAAGCTGCTATGAAACCTGGCGGGTTGTAACATCGTCATAGTCATTTATCCGGGAGATTTCTCGACTCATCGAAGCTGTAGCGATTTTAAGGACAGATTCACTTAGCATGCTCCCACCGCTCGAAATGCAGCAGTCCTGCAGAGGACTGCTGAGCCGGGCCCAAATTGGCGCTTTTACTGCACATTAAAGCGCCTTCCTTTCGGGGCCCGGTCGACCGGGGTGTGGGTAGTGTCAATTGGAATGGCAACGTAGTTGCGAATATACTCGATCTCGACCTCAATCTCGATCTCACCAGCGCCGCCACCACCACCACTCCTAACTCCTCATTCCTAACTTCTGTGAGCCGCCACTTTCACTCCTCACTTTCCCCAGCCATTTTTACAATCAGTCCTTCTTTTCCACCACGATATGGTAGCCCGATGCTTTGGTGAGGCGGTTCATGATGGCCAGGCCCAGGCCTTTGGAGTCGGTGCCTTCTCCGATGATCCGGTCCACCGGGTGCTTGTTGAAGTACAGGAGCCCGGAAAACAGGTTGTGGGCAAAGCTTTCTTTATCCTTCCGGCTGCCCCAGATGAAAAGGGTAAGACCTTCCGGAAGTTTCTCCGCAGTTTCCCGGCTCACGAAGAAGCCATATTTTTCATCTTCCTTCTGGGCAAAGGAAAGTATTTCGCTTTCCACCTTGTCCGTGTTTCCGGTATACACCGTGAGCGGTGCCTTCGGTGCATAGTGGCGGTACTTCATGCCCGGTGCCTTCGGGTGCTCCCCTGCTTTCACGCCGCCGGAAAGGATGGCTTTATCCACCACCGTGGGGGCAAAGGCGGAGAGCATTTCCAGGGTAATGCCACCGGGCCGGTAAATGACGATGGTCCCGTTCTCGATGCCGATGACCGTAGATTCCAGGCCCACTTCGCAGGGGCCGCCGTCCACGATGGCCGGAATGCGGCCATCCATGTCATGGAGTACGTCCTCTGCGGTGGTGGGGCTTGGGCGGGTAGAAATATTGGCACTGGGGCCGGCCAGGGGCACGCCGGCTGCCCGGATGAGAGCCCGGGTCGCTTCGCTCCTGGGGCAGCGGATGGCAATGGTCATCAGGCCGCCGGAGGTTTCCATGGGGATCATGTCCTTCTTGGGAAAAACGATGGTGAGCGGTCCCGGCCAGAAGGCGTCCATGAGCTTCTTTTCCAGGGGCGTCACTTCTTTCACGTATTTTTCTACTTCCGAAGGAGCCGATACATGGACAATGAGGGGATTATCGGAAGGCCGTCCCTTGGCTGCGTAAATCCGCTTTGCCGCCTCGCCGTCCAGTGCATTTCCTCCAAGGCCATACACCGTTTCCGTAGGGAACGCCACCAGGCCCCCATGGCGAATGATTTCTCCCAGGGCGAAGACTTTATTTCTGTAATAGTCTTCGTCTACTTTTACCATTTCTGTGTTCATTCGTTTTCCTTCTTCCTGCAATACAGGGCCCGCTCGATGCCGCCGTAGTCTTTGATGATTTCAAAGGAATCGTAGTCTCCCGAATCTTCAAAGAGCTTCCGCACCTCATCGGCCTGATGGATGCCGAATTCCATGGCCAGGAATCCGCCGTCCTTCAGGTGGGAAGCGGCGGAATCCGCCAGTTTCCTGTAGAAATCGAGGCCATCCTTCCCTCCGTCCAGGGCCAGCGCCGGTTCATGCTGCACTTCTTTCTGGAGCCCCGGGATATCGCCGGAGGGAATGTAGGGAGGATTGGTCAGGATGCCATCGAAGACTTCCCCCTCCTCCAATGCTGTGAGGTAGTCCCCTTTACGCCAGGCCACCCGGTGGTCCAGGGAAAGTTTCTTTCCATTTTCCTCTGCCACCGCCAGGGCATCGTCAGAAATATCAACACCCACCCCCGTATCCTCTTTGCAGTAATAGAGGAAACTCAGGAGTATGGCGCCGCTTCCGGTTCCCAGGTCTGCCACTTTCAGTCCCGGTTCCCCCCTGTGATACTGGATCACCTTTTCCAGCCAGGTTTCCGTATCGGGCCGGGGAATCAGTACATGTTCATTCACCTGGAACGTAAGGCCCATGAATTCCTTTTCCCCGATAATGGCGGCGGTGGAAATGCCGCTCACCCGTTTTTTGATGTATTCCCGGTACCGGGCCAGCTCCGATGGCTCCACAATTTCATCAAAATCGGTGTAAAGATAGATTCTTGATTTGTGAAGCACATGGGCCAGCAGCAGTTCCGCATCCAGCCGGGGGGACTCCAGGCCGTGCTGCTGGAAATAATGGGTGGTCCAGGTGATCAGTTTTTTGATGGTCCAGATCGTATTACCGGCCATTGGTTTCCCCTTCTTTCATGCGCCGCGCCAGGTCTTCTTCCATGAGACGGTCCAGGATAGGATCCATATTTCCATTCATAAAATCATCGAGCTGGTAAATGCTCATATTGATGCGGTGATCCGTGACCCGTCCCTGGGGATAATTGTAGGTGCGGATCCGTTCGCTCCGGTCCCCGGAGCCTACCTGGCTCTTCCGGTCTGCCGCTTCCTTGCTCAGGGATTCCCGCATGGCCTTATCGTAGAGCCGGGATTTCAGGATCTGCAGGGCCTTTTCCTTATTCTGCCGCTGGCTCCGTTCATTCTGGCAGGTCACCACCATGCCCGTGGGCAGGTGGGTAATGCGGATGGCGGAGGAGGTTTTATTGATATGCTGTCCGCCGGCGCCGGAGGAACGGTACACATCGATACGCAGGTCCTCCCGGCGGATATCGATGTCCACGTCTTCCGCTTCCGGAAGAACGGCCACCGTCACTGCGGACGTATGGACCCGGCCCTGGCTCTCGGTTTCCGGAATACGCTGCACCCGGTGCACGCCGCTTTCAAATTTCAGGATGGAATAGGCATTCTTTCCTTCAATGGTGCAGGTCACTTCCTTGAAGCCTCCGAGATCCGTCTCATTGGCATTGGCAATTTCCAGCTTCCATCCCTTCCGCTCGGCGAACTTGATGTACATCTTCAGGAGATCCGCCGCAAAAAGAGCAGCCTCTTCCCCGCCGGTACCGGCCCGGATTTCAAGGATCACGTTCTTTCCGTCATTCGGATCTTTGGGGATCAGCATCTTATGGATGGCAAGGTCCAGCTCTTCCTTCTTCTTGTCATTTTCCTTCAAGTCTTCCTTCGCCAGGTCATGGAGCTCTTCCTGGGATTTGTCCTCCAGGATATCCAGGGCATCTTTGCAGGCTTTATCGGCCTCCTTGTATTCCCGGTACTTGGAAACAATTTCTCCCAGTTCCGCATGTTCCTTGGAAAGGGCTCTCCATTTATTCTGGTCCGCAATCACTGAAGGATCGCTGAGCTGGTCCTCCAGCGTGATATAACGGGCTTCCATGCCGTCCAATTTATCAGTCTGCATTGTATCACCTTTTGTTTTTACTTATATGTGGGTTTGAACCCATGTGTATATGGGGCTAAGGGTTGTGGCTTTGCCGGAGCAAAGCAGGGGCATGAGGCGGGGCAGCGCTTCCTTACTATCAGCCCCTGACCTTCCCTTTTGAACCTGCCGGTCAAGCCTGTGAGTCCGGTAGAATCCTCAAAACCTTCTGAACCCTCCCTGTGTCCTGGCCATAGTGTCAGCCACCGATCCGCCAGAACCGCCGGCAGGGCAGAAAAAAACAGGGCTGCTGCCCTGTTTCTCAGTCGGATGTTTTTCCGTAACGTTTGTTGAACTTTTCGATACGGCCGCGAGCCTTTCCGAAACGCTGCTGTCCTGTATAGAACGGATGGGATTTGCTGCTGATATCAATATTGATCAGCGGATATTCATTACCATCTTCCCATTTTACAGTCTGGTTGGAAGTTGCTGTAGAACGGGTCAGGAAAGAGTAGTCAGCACCGATATCACGGAAAACGACTGGATGATAATCCGGATGGATTCCCTTCTTCACTTGTTGCACCTCATTTCAATACCATAGATAATTCTTTGCTATTATAACAAACCGCGACTCCTATTGCAAGGAAATATTTTGGAAAAATGAGAGCCTCTCAAAATTTCTCAAAGTCCCCATGATATTACAATAATTTATTTATATTACTAATAATATAAACTTGATTATAAAGACATCTCTTCAATGAATTGTTCATTCCTGAAATCATCCCCATCCCCCCAATGTATCTTTCTATTTCTTTTTGATTCTTGAATTAATTATATACAATATAATTCTCCCGTTCAATCAAAAGAACATCGATGGTCCTTTAGTTTTTCCTCACTCTTGCGCCATTTCTTTTTAACAGGTATACTAGTAGGGAATTGTTTATTTAAAGGAGATGGACGTTTTGAATTTTGGTGACGCACTTGTGGCCTTTTTGAATATCGGCCTTTTCAGCTCGCTGGTCAGCCGTTTTACAGGAGCCAATACGGCAATCCTCGTTTTCTGTTCCCTGCTTTACCTGGGAAGCACGCCCCTGGAAACGGTGGGAATTATGCTGACGTACCTGGTTTTTATGCGCCTTACGATTTATACCCAGAAGAAGAAATTAAATTTCAAGCGGATGCATGTATTTAAAGGGTATCGGGTGATTCTTCCGATTGTACTGATCATCGTTTCCCTCTTTATCTATCCCTTTGCGGCTCTGGCTATTTTCCTTCTTCTTTTCATGACGGAAATCCTGTACCAGATGTGGCAGGATGTACCGATGGAGCATCGGGCTTCCCGGGGCCAGCTTACGGGCTGGATTATCACCGGCGCTGTTCTCACCACCATCGGCATGGTGGTTGTGAAGTTTATCCCCGGCAGCATTTACTACATCATCGGCGGCATCGCCGCTTTCCTGGTGTGCCTTTTCTTCTGGTGGATTGGCCAGGACAGGGAACGGCTGGAGGGAATCTGGGACAAGGTGGTGCTCTTCTCCTTCCTGTTCCTCGGTCTCTTCGGTTTTGATACGGCAGACTGGCTGGACGATATGCGCCGCCAGGTCAATAAGACCCCCATTGCCTACAACCTGCCCTTCATTTTCCTGCCGGTCTTCTTCATCGGTTTCCTGATGGCCAATGTGCTTTTCGGCATTTTCTCCCTTTCCGGTCTGGTCATCACCTTCTTCGGTGCCATTTCCATGCGGCTCTTCGGTTACTATGAAGTGTCCCGGAAGGGCAAGGCAAATCTGGTCTCCCTGGGCTTCACGGTACTGGCCATCCTGCTCCTGCTCATCACCGCTCCAGAACCAACGGGCATTTCCCAGGCCGTGGACGCTTTCCTGCCGGCAAATACTTACGGATTCCATGGAATTCTCAACATGTTCTGATTTATACATAAAAAAACTCCCCTAAGGGGAGTTTTTTTATGTGCGAATCGGATGATGAAGTACCGGCTGATCCATACCACCGGATGAGTCTGCAGGCCGGTCCGGCGGCCTGCGGCGATTCTCTGTTTGGGCGCCGACGCTTCACCTGCAGGACATTTCCTTTCATTCCCCTTTCCAGGGAGTCACTTTGACGGTACAGGAGGGGCAGACATTCTGGAGGAAGCAGGTCTCGCAGTCCGGCTTTCTGGCGTGGCATACTCTTCTTCCATGCCAGATCAGCCAATGGTGGGCAGCGGACCAGTCTTTTTCAGGAATGGCCTTATGAAGTCCCATTTCCACTTCCAGCGGCGTCTTTCCTACGGCCAGTTTCAATCGGTTCGACACGCGGAATACATGGGTGTCCACCGCTATGGCAGGATGGCCAAATCCTACACTCCACACTACGTTTGCCGTTTTCCTTCCTACGCCGGGGAGTTTCACCAGTTCATCAAAATCTTCCGGCACCTGGCCATGGTATTTTTCCAGAAGCATATGGCTCATGGCCAGGATATGCTTTGCCTTGGAATGGTAGAGCCCACAGTCATGGATTTCCGTTTCCAGCTGGGGCAGGGTGAGGGCTGCCATTTTCGCCGGTGTATCGAGACGGGGAAAGAGGCGCTGGGTGACTACATTTACCCGTTTGTCGGTGCACTGGGCCGACAGGATGACCGCCACGAGAAGGGTAAAGGGGCTGGAAAAATGGAGCATGGGGCCGTCATTTTTATAGACCTCCCCCAGCCGCCGGAGCTGTTCGTCCCTGATTTTCTTTGTAACTCTCATGGTTCTGTGCGCAGCAGGTATTCATGAGCCGCCAGCGCCGCTGCTGCCCCCTCTCCGGCTGCGATGATGATCTGTTTATTGCGGCAGTCCGTTACGTCTCCCGCCGCAAAGAGACCATCCACCGACGTTTCTCCTTCTTTATCGGTCATGATTTCTCCCAGAGAATTTATTTTTACTTCTTTGGGAAGGTAGGAATTGTTCGGAATGCCCCCGGCTTCCACGAAGACACCGTCCACGGAAATATCGTGGAGGCTGCCATCCGCCTTATTTTTGACAGTGAGGGCGGACACTTTCCTGTCCCCCTTCACTTCTTCCGGCGTATAGCCCAGGAGGACTTCCACATGGCTTTCCGCCTTCATCCGCTTCACCAGGATTTCCTGGGCCCGAATACGGCTTCTTACGACCAGATATACTTTAGGGCAGAGCTTTGCCAGCTCAATGGCTGACTGCACGGCACTGTCACCGCCGCCCACAATGGCCACCGTTTTATTCCGGTAGAACAGGGCATCGCAGGTAGCGCAGTAGCTGACACCGCGGCCGGTGTATTCCTTTTCTCCCGGGATATCCAGGGTACGACTGTGTTTTCCTGCAGTAACAATGCAGGTTTTGCCCCTCAGTTCCTTCCCATCATCCAGATGGGCCGTGAAGTAACCGTCCCCATCCTTTGTCAGGGATTTCACGCCGGCATAGATGAAATCTACGGGGTACTGCTTCACCTGGGCTTCCATTTTATCGGCCAGTTCAAATCCGGAAATGGAAGAAAAGCCCAGATAATTTTCAATCTTTCCGGTCAAAAGCATCTGGCCGCCAATATCCGTGGTCACTACTTTCACGGTCAGTTCTTTTCTTGCTGCATAGAGAGCGGCGTTCAGTCCCGCAGGACCGGCACCTATAATCAGTACATCTGTCAATTCCATAAAGTTCCTCCTTAAGTATATCGATATTCATCGTTTCATATATTCATTATATACGATAGGTCAAGGCCCTGCAAATGGGCTGGGGCGGAGTATGCGGTTCGGGTTTCTCTCTATACGTATGTATGGGGAGAAAGGTGGTGGGTGCTTCGTGACGGGGGCCATTGCTGGAATAGGCTGCGGCCTTTGGCCGGGGCTCTGTCCTTCGGACATGGCTCTGCCTGGCGGCACGGCTGTGGCCTGCGGCCAGGGAAAGTGCGGCGCACAAACCATATGGCGCCGCAAAAATTATATAATTTTCTTCCTTAAGCCCAGGCGGCAGCCTTTGCCCTGGCTGAAAGCCACTGTCTTGCCTCAGGCAGAGCCCCGGCCATCGGCCGCTGCCCATTCTCTTATCTGTTCAGAAACGACTTTCCCACACCCTTATAGCCCACAAATTCACGAAGCAGGGATTCTCCCGGGACGATGGACACATCCAGCTCACGGAAGGGCCGGAGGAATTGGAGCATCCGCAGGGCTTCCGCATAGGCAGGACTCTTGGGCGATATGCTTTCCAGCAGGGGACGGGCCAGTTTTTTCAGTACCGGAATTTCATAGAGCAGGGCCGTATTGAAGACCACATTCGCCCGGTTCTGGTACTGGAATATATTCCGTTCCTCCCCTTTCCGCACGTTGTCCCAGGTGAGGAGCGTGTGTTCCGGACCGTTGCCGCGGAACTGGAAATCCCGGACCAGCCGGCGGAGGAGACGGCTGTCGGAGGTAGAAATCCGGTTATGGTCATTGATAGTAAGCTGGGTCAGGGCCGACAGATATACCCGGAGACACTGGTACCCCGGAACGAAGTAGGTAAGTTTCGGATTCAGGGCATGGAGGCCTTCCACCAGGATGGGCTGTCCCTTCCCCAGCTGCACTTCCCTTTCTTCCCACTCCTTTTTGCCTGTAATGAAATTGAAATGGGGAAGGTGGACCTTCCTCCCCTCCAGGAGCGCGGATACGGTGTCCTCGAAAAGGGGCAGGTCCAGGGCTTCCAGGTTCTCCCAGTTTTCATTTCCCATCTCATCCCGGTTCCTGAAGTAATCATCCAGGGACAGCATCACCGGCCGTACTCCATTCACCCAGAGATGGACAATGAGGCGCTTCATAAATGTGGTTTTTCCTGAAGACGAAGGGCCTGCCATGCACACCAGCCGGATCGGCGGTTTCTGGCCGCAGATGGTGTCTGCCAGCTGGGCCATTTTCTTTTCCTGCAGCGCTTCTGCGGTGGCTACGATATCGTAAATACTGCCGTCATCGATGGACCGGTTCAGCTCTTCCAGGTTATGGCAGCCGATGAGCTCGCTCCAGTCCTGGGTCTCCAGGAAGACCCGGGCATAGAGGGGATCGTCTTCCTGGGGCGTGAGCTTTGTCTCTCCGGGTCCCGGAATCTGCAGGAGAAATCCGGGGGCATAGGAATGGAGGGCAAAGGCCCTGATAAAGCCCATGTCCGGAAGCATGGGGCCAAAATAATAATCAATGAGGCTGCCGCACTGGTCCACATTCAGTTCGGATACGTCCAGCTGGGAAAGGAGCTCCGCATCTTCCAGGCGTCCTTTCATGCGGAGAAAGGCTATGGCCCTGTTTCTCCCTACCATGAGCTTCGTAATCTTCCGATGCTCGGAAACAATCTCTTCCATCCGCTTTTCCAGGGCACCCAGTTCCTTGGCAAGAGGGGTATGTCCATCTTTAAATTCACAGTAAATGGATTTTCCCAGGGAATGTTTGACTTTAACATCCGCCTTTTCTCCGTACACTTCTTTTACAGCACAGACAAGGAGCATGATCGCCGTCCGCCGGTACGCCTGGTAAGCCTGCTTGGAGGAAAGGGGAATCCATTTGACGTCGCAGTCTTTGGTGAAGGGTGTCTGGAAATCAAGGATTTCACCGCTGCAGTCTGCCAGTACAGCCTCTTCCCGATTCCGGCTGCCCCGGACAATGTTCCACAGGTTCTGGGGAGAAGCGCCATCAAAAAGATCAAAGCTTCTTCCTTCACAGGTTATATGCATAGGAATGCCTCCTTACAGGTTCAAATTACGGTTTGTCGAGCTGTTAGAGCGAAGCTTACGGATAGAGTCATTCGTGCGGGGCTTCTAGCTCCTGGCTTCTAGCTGCTATAGTAAACGACAAAAATAATTTTATTTAAAGCTGCACAGGGTTCG